>Ga0209164_1000652_pt1 | contig 68596 bp, 67 predicted proteins | sample MTBNYHSulfiMetaG_FD_187458 | JGI IMG/M metagenome (GOLD analysis project Ga0209164, IMG submission 187458) | Enrichment culture microbial communities from rom New York Harbor, USA that are MTBE-degrading - MTBE-NYH (New York Harbor Sulfidogenic)... | ecosystem: Environmental > Aquatic > Marine >... | reverse complement strand
CTCTATGTCGGCCATGAGCTTCCCGCGCTCCGAGGTGCAGGGCCGCACGTAGAGCAGCGCCTCCTTCCTGACCCGCAGCAGATCTCCGACTTCGAGTCCCTTGGTGAGGAGGCAATCGTCCCTGAATTTCGGAACTGGCAATTGGCCTGTGTTTTCCATCTTCATCACTTGAATTGCGGCTGGCCGCTTGCCTTGGCTCTCCTGTACTCGGAGATGGCCTTTTTCAGGGTCTTGTAGGCCAGCGTGGCGCAATGCATCTTTATCAGGGGAAGGCCACCAAGGGCCCCCGAGATTTCATTTATCTGAAGCTTGTCAGCCTCGTCGACAGTCTTGCCCTTGACGAGGTCCACCGTCATGTCGCCGGTGGCTATATTCGCCGCGCAGCCGAAGGAGAGGAATTTTGCATCCACAATCCGGCCTTCTTCTATTTTCAGGAAAAGTTTGAACAAGTCGCCGCAGTGCGGGTCGCCTTCCTGAGCGACTATCGTCGGGTTCTCAAGCTCCCCGATGTGCTTGGGGTTCTTGAAGCGTTCGAGCAGCTTCTCACTGTACTTCAACATCCCGTGCTCAGTGTATTCGGCTGGCAATTCAACCACCTCATATCTGCTCCGGTTTTATCGGGCTTATCTTCCTAAGCTGCTCGACCACCCGCGGCACGACGTCCAGCGCGTAATCGATTTCCTCGTCAGTGTTGTACCTGCCGAGCGTAAACCTTATTGTGCCGTGCGCGACCGCTGCCTTCAGCCCTATGGCGGTCAGGACATGGCTGGGCTCGAGCTTGGTCGTGGAGCAGGCAGAGCCTGTAGCGACGGAGATTCCGTTCAAATCCAAGCGCAGCATCATCGACTCCCCCTCGACGCCTTTGAATGAGCAACTTACGTTGGCCGGACTGCGCCTCTCGCCGCGCGGGCCGTTCAAAATAGAGTGGGGGACCGCCTCAAGCCCCGACATTAGCCTATCACGGAGTTTTTTCATCTGCGACACGCTGCGTCCGAAATTTTCAAACGCCAGCCCGGCGGCCTTGCCGAATCCGACTATGCCAGGTATGTCCTCGGTGCCAGGTCTCAGCTTGAAAAGCGAAATGTAGCCATAATGGACTGGTTCAATCGGCGTGCCGTCGGCGACATACAGTGCCCCGACCCCTTTGGGACCGTGAATCTTGTGAGAGCTCAAGCTCATCAGATCAATCCCCGTTCGCTTGACGTCTATAGGGACACGGCCGTAGCCAGCGGCGGCGTTTACGTGGAGGAGTACTCTCTCGTCGCGCTCTCGCAGAATCTCGCCTATCTCTTCGACGGGCTCGATTGTGCCAATCTCATCGTTGACGTTGGCGACGCTGACGAGTATGGTCTCGGCGGTCAGTTTTTTCTTCAGCTCGACGGCGCTGATCATGCCCTCGCCATCGACCGGCAGGTAGTCGATTTTGAATCCTTCCATCTCGAGCCGCTCACATACCCGGAGGACAGAGGGGTTTTCGACCTTGGTGGTTACGATGTGCTTGCCTCGACCACGATTGGCATAAGCGGTCCCTCTGATGGCCATGTCGTTGGCCTCGGTTGCCCCCGAAGTGAAAATTATCTCCGATGAACGAGCGTTGATTGTCCTGGCGATTGCGGCTTGCGACCTCTCAACGGCGTCTGCTGCTTCTTGGCCGAGGGAATACAAGGAGACAGGATGACCGAACTTCTCGGCAAAGTAGGGGAGCATGGCGTCGATTACCTCCACGGCCACTGGGGAAGTCGTGCCGTTGTCCAAATATGCCCTCATGAGCATCAACCGATAATAAATCCTCGTGGCTTATACTTTTATTGCCCTAAACCTGTTTATCTTGGAGTCGAGTGGTGCCTATGGACGAGCTAGCCTTCAGGGCGGTGTTCGCCGTCTTCGGAATAGTTTTTATCGGGATAATGTTGCTACTCTTTGGCCGTAAGGCCAATCTTAGGGCCTACCTGATGCCGGTAGCAGTCGGCTTCCTGTTCGGGTTGTTCACGGACTTGATTTTCGGGACATATATCTACTCATTCGTCATGGGAGGCATCCTGACAGGATATGTCCTTAGAGAGCCTGGAAAATGGATTCCACGAATCCGCGCCGGCGGATTGACCGCGGCTCTAATCTTAGCTTACGTTTACGTTCCAAACTATGCATACATCTTGCAAACACCGTTAGCGGCAATTATGGATGCAGTGTTGGCGACCGGAGTGGCAGCCACTTCCGAACAGGTGTTGGTAACTTTCCTGACGTACCTTGTGATGAATTCGCTCATCATAATATCGCTCGTCATCTTCGGATCAATCGTCGGTGGATTCCTGCGTAACCTGATAAAACCAATCGCTAAGAAGGAAGAAGAACCGCAAAAAACGGCCGCGTAGTCTTTGCCAAACTTTTAAAGCCAGCAGTGTAAATGACCTAGTGGTAGCGGGACAGCTACCCTCCGTAGCGAGCTTAATTGCCTACAAGGGTAGGGCAGCATGGAGTGCCCGCCGGGCTCATAACCCGGAGGTCAGAGGTTCAAGTCCTCTCCCCGCTACCAAAAATTTCTCCCTTAAAGATCAGGGCATTGGTGGATGGTAAGCTGATAGACTTTATCATGATAATAATACTGACATTTGTTTTCGGACCGCTGGGTTCTATACCGTATTCTTTTTCCCACGGCCTTTCCATGGCGGAGACCGTCGTGCTAATAAGCGCGGTACATGTCGCCATGGTGCCAGTATGGTTCGCCATCCTGGAACTCATCAAGTACCGGCTCGTCTACGAAAACCGTCTGGTGAAAAAGATTTTCGCGAGAGCCGGTCTCAGGCCGGGCAAAATTAGATCAAGAATTGAGGCCAATTTGCGGGATTTCGAGCGGCGGATTGGTCAGACAGGCTTTGGCCTGGGCGTGATCGTCTTCACCTTCACCTTCGGCGTTTCCTGGGCTGTACTCTCCTCCGTCCTGCTCAACATCAAGAAAAACACGATAGTCTATTCCATCGTGATAGGTGCCCTGACTTCTAGCATCATAATGACACTTGTCTTGGGGACCGTCGGGAGCTTACTCCCCAGCCCATATCTGCTCTACGTGATCGGCCTAATCGTGGCACTGGGAATTTTTGGACGCCAGAAATACCGCGAACGAAAACTATTGCGCGAGATATCCATAAACTCGAGATAAACGACTTTTGCTGTTTCGCACGCCGATTTTATATCACTTGATCAAACTTATCTTGACCAAGTACTCGGCCGCCATCACTGCGCCCTTCGCTGCCCCGAGCTCCGTGTTGTGCGACAGGACAGTATACTGGAATCCGTTCTTGAAAGTATTCGCCTCGACGCCACCGATTATCGCTGCCATCCCGCCCTCGGTTGCCGAGTCAAACCTCGGTTGCGGCCGGTCAACCGCTTCCGTGACCACTATGGGTTGCTCAGGAGCCGTGGGGAGCTTGAGTCGCTGTGGTTCGCCCTTGAAGCTTGTCCAAGCCTTCTTCAGCCCGTTGACGTCGCACGCTTTTTTCGTTTCTATGAAAACTGATTCGGTGTGGCCGTCAAGGACCGCTGCCCTGTTGCACTTGCAAGCTACCTTAAAGTCCGCCGGGAGGATCTTGTCACTTACGAAATTCCCGAGGAGTTTCACAGTCTCTTTCTTCACCTTTTCTTCTTCCCCCTTGATATAGGGGATGACATTGCCCTCGAAAGTTCCTGATTCAAAATCTCCCAGTATCTCGGGCAGGGCGGTTCCCTGGGCCTTTCGCTGGCCAGACCATTTCATCATCGCGGCATATCCCGCGCCAGATACCGCCTGCATGGAAGCCATTGTCACCCTATCCAAGCCGAAGCTGTCGTAAATCGGTTTCAGCGACATGGCCAGTCCGATGGTAGTGCAGTTTGGCTGTGGCACCACGAAGCCCTTCCAGCCGCGGTTCTTGCGCTGGATGTCGACTATCTTGGCGTGAGATTCGTTGATTGAAGGCAAGTAGGTGAAGCTGTCGTCGAAGTAACGGTAGGCCGAAGCCGTGCTGACCACCGGCTTCTCCTTGGCTATCTTGCCCTCGGCCTCGAGAGCCGTCTCCGAGGGCAGGGCGGAGAAGAAGAAGCTGACCTCGCCGTTGGCGGCGTCTTTGACGTCGGAGACCTCCATGTTTAGGATGCTCTTCTCGGGCTTTTCCTTCACGAACCATCGCGTGTCCTCCCCACCATATGACAGAGCGTCTGCGTAACTTTTGCCAGCAGACCTCTCGGAAGCGTATAACTCCTTCAATTCAAACCAAGGATGCTTCTGCAGGTTGATGACGAACTTCTGCCCAACCTCGCCGGTTGCACCCAGCAAGCCCACGGTGATTTTTTCCATTTTTTCCACCTGAAATATTTTTTTGCGGATACTAAAATTTATGAACAGCACTCCTTTTAACGGTTACTTAAAAAGGCCTGGACCGAGTTAATTTATTAATAGCTGGTGGTCTATTGCCGCGACGTAAATACGGACATATGGTCGGGCCGCTGCCGCAGCCGCCCAAGCCAGAGAAGTGCCGGTTCTGCAGGTCGGGACGTCCCTGTCCCATCCACAAGACGAACCAAAAGAAATAGATTTTAAAGCAATTGTATATCGGAATCTATTCCTCAAAAATGATCCTGAGGCTCCCTTTTTCTAGGGCCAGGTTCTTCGACATCATGCCGCACTCGATCCAGCAGGCGTTCATTATGGCGGCCGGAACTATGCAGTTTGGGCTGACTTTGCTCTCCGTCGCCTTCATTAAGCTGCTGCCTTCCATGCGGTAAAGGTCTTTAACAACCACTTCCCTCAGATTATCATTGTATTTTTTGATGTGAGGACAACCGCTGACGATGCTTATCCCCACGACGTTGCCGTTCTTGCTGACCTTTATCAGACTCTTGTAACCGCAGACCATGGAGTCTGCGGACGCCTTTGTAGTCATTCCATCCTCTCAAAAGGGGCTATCACGAAGCCAAGGCTACTTTAGGCCGAGCACGTCCTGCATGTCCTTTATGACGCCGGCCCTGCCTTTCTTAATCACATAACGTGCGGCCTTCACTGCTCCGGCCGCGAAAGCCTCTCGACTCTTCGCCCGGTGCATAAAATCCACCTGCTCATAGGGGTTCAGGAACATCAGCGTGTGCTCCCCGACCACCTCTCCTTCCCTGATGGACTTTACCTTGATGTCCTCGCTCTCAATCTTCCGCGCCTTGGCGACTATTTCGGCAATCCTCAACGCGGTGCCGCTTGGGGAGTCCTTCTTGTGAACATGATGGATTTCGACTATGTTGGGCTCATAGTCGTCACCGAGAAGCTTTGCGGCGTCCTGGACGGCTTTGAAGAACACGTTCACCCCGACGGAGAAGTTTGGCGAGATGACGGCACGGATCTTGCCCTTCTTTATCGCGCTCTCCATCTCCGCTCTCTGCTCCTTATTGAAGCCAGTTGTGCCGACCACCACCGACACGCCCGCCTTGGAAGCGACCTTGACGTTCTTAACCGATGATTCGGCGGCAGTGAAGTCAATGAGGACATTCGGCTTGGAGCTGCGAAGAATCTTAGCCAAGTCGTCCGAACTCTTTATCTTCACGTTCAACTTGGTCACTCCGGCGACGATTCCGACGTCCTTTTCCCTCTGCGGGTTGTCGGGCGTGTCTATTGCCGCGACGAGTTTCATGTCCTTCTGCAATGAAACCTGGCGAACAACCAGCCTTCCCATCCGCCCCGAGGCCCCACAAACGGCGACTTTGATCATTTTAACAGCCCCATGCCAACCATTACTTTCCGCAGCTTGGCCTGGCTCTCAGGCTCGAGTTCCACCAAGGGCAGCCTGCAGCCGCCGGCAGCCATCCCCATCCATTTCATCGCCAGCTTGATCGGGGCGGGGTTCGTCTCCACGAAAATAGCCTTGAAGAGCGAAGCCAGCTCGTTGTTCAGGCTCCGCGCGGTCTCGGCATCTCCAGATCTGAAGGAACCGACCAGCTTGGCCACCTTGTCGGGGACCATGTTCGACGCCACGGAGATTATGCCTTGGCCGCCGAGCTCCATGATGGGCAAAGTCAGCGAGTCGTCTCCGGAGATGACTACGAAGTCCTCCCCCTTTGTCAACTCGATTATTCTCTTGATTTGGTTGAGGTCGCCGCTCGACTCCTTCACGCCGACGACGTTCCTCAGCTTGGCCAGCCTTGCCATAGTCTCCGGAAGCATATTGATTCCCGTCCTGCTGGGGATGTTGTATATAACCAAAGGAATGTCCACTTCCTCGACGATTTTCTTGAAATGGGCATATTGTCCGGCTTGGGTGGGCTTGTTGTAGTAAGGCACGACTACGAGCGCCCCGTCGGCCCCGACTTCCTTGGCGTGTTGGGTGAGCATTATCGCCTCCCAAGTGCTGTTGCTGCCGGTTCCGGCAAGCACCGGGACCTTGCCTTTGGCGGCTTCGACAACAATCTCGATGACGCGGTTGTGCTCATCATAAGAAAGCGTCGGGGACTCGCCTGTCGTGCCGGTCGGGACCAGGCCATTTATTCCTTGTCTTATTTGGAAACCAGTATTTGCGCGCAACCCTTCCTCGTCAACCTTGCCGTCCGCGTCGAAGGGTGTGACCATCGCGGTGTACGCACCTTCGAACATCGTTCAGCCCCCTATATCCTCCATCGCCTTCTTGAAAAGTCTTAGCGCCTCTTCACGGTCTTCCCATTTCACGAAGAAGCTTATGGATGTCCTGCTCGAAAGTATCTCGATGATGTTTATCTTGGCCTCAGCCAGCGGCTCTGTGAGCCTCGCGATGACTCCTGGAGCGTAGATGAACTTTTCGCTCTCTGCGATTATCAGCGCCAGGCTGCCCTCGCTAGTGACTGACTTTAGCTTGCTCCCTACGACGACCTTGTGGAGCAACGTCACCGCCCTCTTCGAGTCCTTCTCCGAGAGGTAGAGGGAGAATGACCTGGGGCCGATGGAAACTCCGAAGATGTTTATCCCTGCCTTGCTCAGGGGCACCGATACCTTGGCCAGTATTCCGGGAGTCGTCTGCATCGACTCGCCGACTATGGTCATCATCGCCAATGGCTTTTCGTGCGTCCTAACGCCCATTTTCTCGCCCTTGCGCGGGCCGATTATCCTCGTCCCACCCACACGTAAATTACCGTGCCTGAAGTGTATAACCTTCGCGCTTATGCCTGGGTCCTTGTAGGCCATGGCCCGCGGGTGCATCACCTGGGCGCCGAACCTAGCCAGGTCGGTCATCTCCTCGACACTTATACTGTCAAGCAGCTTCGCGCCTGGGACCTTGTTCGGGTCGGCCGTCATGACTCCCTCGACGTCGGTGACTATGATGACCTCGTCCGCGCCCAAACATCTGCCCATGAGGAATCCCGTTATATCGCTGCCGCCCCTGCCTATCGTGGTCACGTTGCCAGCGCCGTCCTTGCCGAGGAATCCGCAGATGACCGGAATGATCCGGTTCTTGAGCAGGGGCTCGATGCGACTTCGGACACGCTGCTTTGTCCCTTCCAGGTCGATATTAGCCATGCCGTGATTGCTGTCGGTGACGACCGGCCACTCGTGGCATACAGGATCAACGTAAACGGACTTTGCCCCCAAGCTTCGCAAGGCCGCCGAGAAGATGCGCACACTGGTGCGTTCGCCCATCGCCATTATATCATCCATTTCCTTCTGGCTGAGCTTCCCGTTGGTGCTCCCCTTGGCCGCCTTTATCAGGTCATCTGTGTACTGGCCCATCGCCGACACCACCACGACGACCTCGGTGCCCTTGCGGTACTCGTTGTAAACAGCTCGAGCGCCGAGGGCTATGCGGTCGGCATTGCCGACGCTGGTCCCACCGAACTTTACCACTACGCGTCTCATTTCAACCAACTCGGTACTTGGTCGAGCCTGGTCAGGTCATCGAAGGTTTCCCTCTTCCTCACTATCTCGGCCCTCTCTCCGCTCACTACCACCATCGCTGGCCGCGGCTGGGCGGTGTGCTGACAGGACATGGCCAGACCGTAGGCGCCGACATCGAACACGACGGCCAGGTCGCCCTGCTCCGGCCCCTGTATCTTCCTGTCCTTGCCGAGGAAATCGCCGGACTCGCACAATGGGCCGGCGATGTTGGCCAAGAAATCGTTCTCTTGGCTGATCTTGTTGGCCAGCTCGATGTGATGATAGGAACCATAGAGGGCAGGTCTCATCAGAGCGTTCATGCCTGCGTCCAGTGCCACCCAAGTAGTCATCCCTGGGCGGTCCTTGATGTAGCCGACCTTGGCGAGCAGGACGCTGGCGTCGGCGATAAGATAGCGGCCCGGCTCGAAGACTAGCGTGGGTTGCTTGAAGCCCTTGTCGCGCACGACTCTGCTGACGACCTCGACGATCGCCTCCGCCACCTCGTCGGGCTGCAGCTCTTTATCTTCGGGCTTGTATGGAATTCCAGTGCCGCCACCGAAGTCTACGAGCGGAATCTCGACGCCGAGCTCTTCCTTCACCCTGACGACGAACGCCATGAGCTTCTCGGCCTCCTCCTCGAACGGGCCAGTCTCCAGGATTTGGGAGCCGACATTGGCGTGGATGCCGGTGATCTCGATGTTGGCCATTTTCGACCCCTTTTTGTAAGCCTCCATGGCCTGGCCGCTGGCCACGTCGAAGCCGAATTTGCTCTCCCTGAGACCCATGGCGATGTAAGGGTGAGTGTCGGCCCGCACGTCAGGGTTAATCCTGAAGCCTATGCGAGCGCGCTTGCCCAGCTTGGCGGCTATCTGGTCGACCGCTTCGAGTTCTTGGAAGCTGTCGACGTTTATCAGGACGTTGTTGTTGATGGCCAGTTCCAGCTCGCGCTGGTTCTTGTGGTTGCCGTTGAATATTATCCTGTCCCCCGGTATCCCAGAGCCGAGGGCTATCCTCAACTCGATTTCGGAGCTGACGTCGGCTCCCGCCCCCTCCGACTGCAGTATCTTCACCACAGCCGAGTTCGAGTTGGCCTTCAGAGCATAGTGAACTCTGACCTCGGGCCATCTGCTCGAGTAAGCCTTCAGGAAGCGGCGGTATTTCTCGCGGATGCGCTCCTCGTCGACGACGTAGAGAGGTGTGCCGAACCTCTTGACCAGCTCGACGGCGTCGATTTTGCCTATGACCATGTGGCCAAGCGAGTTGACTGAAAAATGCTTTTTTAGCATCAGCATTTCTTCTCGACCTCTCGCAGGGATTTCTCAAGGATGTCGATGCCGAGGTCGAGTTCGCGTTCGCTGATGACCAGAGGAGGAGCAATCCTTATGCTTGTGTTGCCGCCCCTGAAGACAATCAGCCCACGGTCGAGGGCCTCGGAAATCAGCATGTCGCGTTCTTTGCCCCCGGGTTGCTTCGTCTTCTTGTCCCTGACTATCTCCAGAGCGATCATCAGTCCCTTGCCCCGAACCTCGCCGATTATCTTTGAATTGTCTCCTATTTCCTTCAACCTCTTCAGGATTTTATCACCAAGTTCCGCCGCCCTCTTTGTGAGCTTCTGCTCGTCGAGGATTTTGAGCCCCTCCACCGCGGCGACACATGCGACGATGTTGCCGCCGAACGTCGAGGCGTGCGCGCCAGGCTCCCAGTCCATGACTCTGGCGCTGCCTATCGTGGCGCCTATTGGAGCCATGCCGCCGGAAAGGGCCTTCGCTAAGCAGATGATGTCCGGCGTCACTCCCCAGTGCTCGATGGCGAACATCTTGCCTGAACGACCCAAGCCGGTCTGGACCTCGTCGTCTATGAAAAGCCAACCGTACTGGTCGCAGAGTTCCTTGATAATTGTATAGTATTCTGGAGGGGGGATGATGTAGCCAGAACTGCCCTGGATGGGCTCGGTTATGACCGCGGCCACCTCCTCCGGTGGGATGACCTTCTTCAGGTAGTCCTTGATGAAATCAACGCACCTGAACCCGCACCCCGGGTAGCTCTCCCCGAAGAGACAGCGGTAGCAGTAAGGGAAGGGCATATGACTCACGCCAGGGACAAGCGGCGCGAAGTATCTCTGATGCAACACGTTCGTCGTCGTGAGGCTCATCGCTCCGAAAGTTCTGCCGTGGAACGCACCGGTGAAGGCTATCATGCGCGGGCGGCGCGTGTGCCAGCGGGCGCATTTGAAGGCGGCCTCGACCGCCTCGGCCCCGGAGTTGCCGAAGTAGACCTTTTTTGAAAAGTTCCCGGGAGTAATTTTGGTGAGCCTGTCGGCCAGCTCCACCTGCGACGGGTAATAGAAATCCGTGCCAGCGAAGTGGGTCAGCTTCTTCGCCTGCTTGATGACCGCGTTAACCAAGCGGGGGTTGGAGTAGCCGTAGTTGAGCACGAACATTCCGGAGGAAAGGTCCAGCAGGGAATTGCCATCCAAGTCCCGCACGTAGCAGCCCCAGCCCTCCTCTGCGGCGATCTGCTCCGACCTGGTGTAGGACGGCGACATGACTCGCTCGTCTCTGGAAACGAGCTCCCTCGCCTTCGGGCCCGGGATTTTCTTAATCACTTTAGGGGCGTCCTTGACCCATGCGGGTTTTGGCAATCGAACACCTCACAAACATACGCTTTTTTGCTTAAATAATTGGGGCAAAGAGGCGCTTAACGGGATTTTGGTTACACCCTCATCCCTTAATATTCTGCGGGGAATAAATATGCGAGGAAGTTGAACGCATGTATCTAATCCTCGGATGCGGCGACGTTGGCTTTTCGGTTGCTTTTGAACTCAAGGGACGCGGCGCGGAACTGGTAATAGTAGACAAAGACGCGAAACGCGTTGGGCAGCTGAAGCAGATGGGCTACAACGCTTTCGCCGGGGATTTCGGGCGCCCTGAACTCTTGAAGGATGCAGGATTCGAACGCGCCGAGATGATACTCATAATGGTACCAGATTTCTCGACTGCTCAAGGCGCGCTGGCGGCCATCGGCAGACTGAAGGCTGAGCTCAAGGTCGACCCGGTAGTGGTTTCCCGCGTCACCGACGAGATGGAAATCGGCGAGGCCAAGCGTCTCGGCGCCAGCGACGCGCTACCGAGTTCGCAGCTGTTGGCCAAATTCGTAGTGGATAGATTCGAGACTCTCAGAAACATGAGCAAGGAGAAGAGATTGCGGGCGCTGATTCAGGGGCAGCTCCTCGGCGGCAAGATGGCCATAGTCCTGCAGACCAATCCGGACCCGGACAGCCTGTCAAGCGGGGTCGCCCTCAAGAGGTATGCCAAGGCCTTTGGGCTCGACTCAGACCTGGTCTACGACGGAGTCGTCGGTCACGCGCAGAACCGCACCCTGGTCAACATGCTCGAGCTCAACCTGCACGAAGCTCACACGATAGATTTCACCAAGTACTCATCCTTTGCTCTGGTGGACGTGGCGACGCACGCGAACTGCTCTTTGCCCAAGGATATCCTTCCGACGATCATCATAGATCACCACTCTGTGCCCTCGGGCGAGGTCAGGGGCAGATACGTCGATACTACCCTCGTCGGGGCCAACGCCACCATAATGACCAACTACTTGAGGTACGGCGGAATCGAGGTGGACGGGGCAACAGCGGCGGCACTCGTCGTCGGCATACTGACCGACACCATGTACTTCACCCGCGGTGCCAAGGCCCCGGATTTCAGCGCCTTCGAGTACCTGATGAACATCGTCGACGCCGACCTCCTCAACAAGGTGCTTTGGCCGACCATATCCTCGGACGCGATGGACGTCCTCGGGGCAGCGATAAAGGCGAGCAAGATAAACAGCGGCTACCTGCTGGCCAATGTCGGCGAGGTCAAGGACCGCGACCTGCTGGCGCAGGCGGCGGACTTTTTGCTCAACCGCGACGGCGTCAACACCACATTCATCTACGGTATCTGCGGCGACGTCGTCAGGGTCTCGGCGAGGACGAAGGACATATCGCTCCACCTCGGGCAGAAGCTGAGGGAAGCCTACAGCGACATCGGCTCGGGCGGGGGGCACGCGCGCATGGCAGGGGCCACCGTGCCGCTTTCCTACTTCGGCAAGGCCAGCAAAGCCGTCGTCAACAGGAACATAAACAAGATCATCGGTAGAAAGTTCCTGGAGGTCGTCGGGTTGGTGAAGCCGTCGCGACAAAGGAAAAAGAAAAAACCGGAGGCGACGCCCAAGGCCAAGGTGCCGCGAACCAAAAAGCCAAAGTTACCGGAACAGTTGCCACAGGAACAGCGGCGCCTGCTATGACCCGTGTCGACGCGGGGACTTTGTATATACTGAAAAATCCAGAGGTACAAATAGTTCAGTTGATGGGCAAATGACAAAGCTCCACGATGCCTTGCGCGGGATCCTTGACGAGAAAGAGCTGAATCTTCTGCCCCGCGGTTTCAAACGTTTGGGGCATGTTGCCGTGGCCTATCTGCCGCCAGCACTCGCCGGTAAGGAAAAAAACATCGCCGAAAAAATAATCGAGCTGAGCGGCGCCAGAACCGTCGCCGTCCTGGAGGGCGCAATAGCGGGGCGGTTCAGGGAGCCGAGGCTGAGGATAGTGGCCGGTGATCCGAACACAGAGACGCTCCACCTCGAGAACGGCTGCAGGTTCAAGCTCGACGCCGCGAAGGTCATGTTCTCGCCGGGGAACGTCCACGAGAGAAAAAGAATCGTGGACATGGTAGCACCTAGAGAGACCATCACGGATCTCTTCGCCGGAATCGGGCAGTTCAGCATTCCGATAGCAGTGCACGCCAGACCGCGCAGGATTCACGCAATCGAAATCAATCAGATCGCACACGGATACCTCTCGGAGAACGTCAGAATCAACAAGGTGGGGAACATCATCAATCCTATCCTGGGCGACTGCACCAAAGTCGCCCCAAAAGGGATTGCGGACCGGGTGATAATGGGCATCATCCACGTGACTCACCTGTATCTGCCTCTTGCCATGGAAGCCCTCAAGGCGGAAGGTGGCGTGATCCATTATCATGAGACATCACCGTCAAACCTGAAGTTCAAGCGTGCCATCGACAGGATAGTGGAGGCCGCCGCTGGACGAGATGTTGAGATCATTGGCAAGCGAGTGGTGAAGAGATATTCGCCGGGAGTGGACCACGTCGTCGTCGACGCGATGATAGGAAGAAAAGTCGACTAGAGTCAACGCGGCATTTTTTTACCCTCCGGGGCAGACTATCATCAAACATTGAGGAGCTTGATTTCATCCTGCAAGTCCCAAACCCGAAGGAACTCATGAGGCTGAGAGCCGTGGCCGACTATCTCTTCGACAAGGGGGTTGGCACCACCCTGTTCTGCGATGACGTTCGAATCGTCAAGACCAAGGGCAGGATAAGGCAGGTCTGGATGGGCGATGAGATACTGTGCACCATCCGCGCCTCGGACGGATTCATCGTCCTGAACAGGAAGGGGGCGGAAATCTTGCACAAGGCCCTGAAGCCACACAGGCTCCGCGTCACCGTGAGCGACGACGCGATTCCCTTCGTCTCTATTGGAAAAACAGTGTTCGCCAAGTACGTCACCGCGGCAGATCCAGAAATCAGACCTGCAGAGGAAGTACTCGTCGTCGATCGGCACGACAACTTGCTCGCGAGCGGCAGGGCCCTACTCTCGGGAGAAGAGATGCTGGCCTTCCGCACCGGCGGGGCTGTAGCGGTCAGAAGGGGTTTGGGCAACAGCGATTAAGGTTTTAGGAAGCACGAACAAAAGTTGGAGATGAAAAGAGGACGATGAAATGTTTCCAAAACACATCGACAAAAGGCAGATGGAGAGGGCGATGCGACAGATGGGCGTGAAGATGCACGACCTCGAGGGAGTGCAGGAGGTCGTGATAAAGCTCCCGGACAAGGAAATCGTGATTCCGGGGGCACAGGTGACGCTTACCGAGATGGCCGGGCAGAGGAGCTACCAGGTCGTCGGCAGGGAGATGGAGAGGAAACCAGCGCCGGAAATCGGAGAGGAAGACGTCAAGCTGGTCGTGGAGCAGGCCGGGGTCGACCGTGAGGCGGCGGCGCAAGCCCTGAAGGAGACTAGCGGCGACATCGCCGAGGCCATCCTGAAGCTGAAGGAAAAAAGCTAGCTGACTAGCCAGGTTGCTGGAATCTTTTCAGTTCAGCGATGCAGCAGGAAAATTACGAAAGCCGCCAGCGAAAGCAGCAGTAGCAGTGGCGACGTGACGAAGTAGAAGCCATCGCTTTGGTAGACGTAGACGAGCCATGATGGGATTTTCGACAGATCGATGTAGCGGCCGATCATTGGAAACAACACCAGGGCCACGCCGACGAGCATCAAAGCTATCCCGATCAATGTCATGTTCGACATGAGAAGACCAAGATTATTTCTAACAACCGACCCAAAAGCACAGCGTATTAAGCAGGAAAGTGCTGTTTTCTCATAATTGAGTGGTCTTTATGGAATACAAGTGGACCGTTCTCACCGTCACCACCATCGGCGTCCTGATGGCGGGCATAGACTCGAGGGTCCTGATAGTTGGTCTGCCGCAGGTGGCCGCGGCTCTAGGAGCCGACGCAGAGCAGGCCATCTGGCTAACCCAATCTTACATGCTCGGCAGCACCGTAGTGCTGCTACTCATCGGTAGGCTGACGGATTTGTTCGGCAGGGTGAAAATATATGTAATCGGTTTTGCGATTTTCACGATCAGCTCGGCGCTGATCAGCTTATCCAACGGAGTCCTCGAGGTTATCCTGTGGAGGGGTTTGCAGGGCTTCGGCTCGGGAGTACTTTTCACCAACAGCGTCACCATGATCGTCGACGCGACGCCAGCCAAGAATCTCGGTTTCTCATTGGGACTGAACATGAACGCGTTTCGATTCGGAGCGATGGCCGGGCTGACTCTAAGCGGGATGTTGCTGGCTTTCCTGAGCTGGAGAGGCATATTCTACATAAACATACCGATAGGCATCTTCGGGGCCCTATGGGCACACAGGCGGCTCAAGGAAGTGAAGAGGGTAGAAGCGGGGGAGCCTGTTGATTTGATAGGTTTTTTTACCTTCACCGCTGCCATAACCAGTCTGCTCTTTTTCCTCACCTTCGCCGCCTACGGCATCGCCGGAGGGATTGTCGTTTACTCCCTGCTCGGCGTCTTTGTGGTCGGCCTGTTGGCTTTCGTCGCACACGAAAGGAGGACCAGATATCCTCTGTTCGACCTGAAGCTTCTCAGGATAAAGGAGTTCACCGGCGGCATCGTCGCGCAATTGCTGAACGCAGCGGCCTGGGGGGCAGTGCTTTTGCTGCTCAGCCTGTATCTGCAACTTGTCTCTGGCTTCAGCGCCTTCGAGACGGGCATCAGGCTGATACCGTTCGAGATCGCGTTTCTTGCCGTGGGAACTATTAGCGGAAGGCTCTCCGACAAGTTTGGTTGCCTGCCGTTTGCGACCTCGGGCCTAGCGCTGATGAGCGTTGTCCTGTTCATGCTCTCGACCGTGGGCGCGTCAACACCGTACTCTCAAGTCCTCGTCCTCACCGTGCTCTTCGGCGTCGGCATGGGCTTGTTCAGCTCCCCGAACATGAGCTCGATAATGGGCTGCGTCCCCTCGGAAAGGAGAGGGGTCGCCTCGGCTTTCAGGAGCACGGTCTTCCAGATCGGCTTCACCGTGAGCCTCAATTTGGCCGTGTTGCTGATGACGTTGACAATACCCTTCGTGCAGCTGACGCAAATCATGACCTCACTTGACCCGGTCGCCATATCTGGCCCGGACAAGCTGCTCTTTGTCGAGGGCATCCAAAATGCCTACATCGGGCTGGCTGTGCTGAACACGGCGGCAATAGTACCTTCCGTGCTCAGGGGAAAAAGGTCGAGCGAGAAGACCATCGCTCAAGCCTACAATGGCAAGAGACGAGCGGCACCTCTCGTTGACTCCTAGAAGATTTCCGTGTGTTCGACATGGCCACCGCAGTATCTCCGCGCGTAGACGGCGAGTGAGTTCACCGCGGCTTCGACGCGTTCCCTGCCTATGCCTGGGGCGTTCCAGACCACGATGGCTATCCGTGAAGTCTTGTGGGTCACCATGGCGGCCTTGGCGTCACCCAGCGTGTAGGCGGAGAGGACCCTCTGGTCGTCCTTGAGGACTACCTCTCCAAGCTTGGGGCTCAGCTTGCGGCCGTCTATAAGCTCGAATGGCGTGGTCTCAGCGGCCAGCGTCGTCGTCAGGTTTCCCTTGACCTTCTCGAGGTCGTAGACTCCGGCAGAGGCCCAGTGCTCCACGGTCGCCAACAGGCAGGAGTCGACGATGTTGTTTATTGAGGGGAACCTGTCGTCCAGTGCCCGCTTCGTCAGGTACTCAGGGGCCGGCCGGTAGCTCGCCGGGTCGGCGCCCATCAGCTTGTAAAATTCACGGTAGGCCTTGACCTCGGGAAGCTCGAGCAGGTCGGTGGCACCAAGCTTGGCCTTGATCTCGCTGAAAACCAGCTGCTTCCTCTCGATCAGGTTCTCGACGGCCGGCTCGACGGTTATGCCGCTCGCCATGACGTACCCTGCAATGAAACCCGGGTACTTCTCGCGGACTATCGGATCAAGTTTCAAGTTTCAACCTCCGATTACCATTTTGACTGAGCTTCCTTTTAACTTTCCCGCGGCTTAAATCTAATCTGCTAAGTCGCGGCTTCTATCTTAAAAGAGTCTGCACGCTTAGGTATTGTGTTAAAGGAGTCGAGTTGGCATGACTGCAAAAATCGACGCCATCTTGGTCATAGACTTTGGCGGCCAGTACGCCCACCTGATCGGACGCAGGGTCAGGGAGTTCAGCGTTTACTCGGAGGTTCTCCCGGACGACGTGACTGCCTCGGAAATCAGTGGATTGAAGAAGAGGTACAATGTAAAGGGAGTCATACTCTCCGGAGGCCCGTCAAGCGTCTACAGAGAGGAAACATCCGAGCGCATAAAGGGAATTTTCAGGTTGGGCCTGCCGATTCTTGGCATATGCTACGGACACCAGCTCATCGCCTACATCGCGGGCGGGCGAGTAAAGTCCGCGGCGAAGAGGGAATACGGTGTCACCGACGCCATCATCGACAAACCGGTCGGGATTTTGAAGGGCCTTGATAAGAGGGAAAAGGTCTGGATGAGCCACGGCGATACCGTCTACGGGCTCCCCCGTGGCTACGTCGTCCTCGCCCGCACAGAAAACTGCCCTGTGGCCGCATTCATGCACGCGACCAAGCCAGTCTACGGCTTGCAGTGGCACCCGGAAGTATTTCACACGGAGAAGGGGAGTGAGATGCTCAGAAACTTTGTTTTCAACATCTGCGGGTGCCGCGCCAATTGGAAAATCGGCGACTTCATCAAGAAATCAATCGTGGAAGTCAAACGGGAGACTGGTGGCAAAAAGTGCATCATGGCTCTGAGCGGCGGAGTCGACTCCAGCGCCGCGGCGGTGCTGGCGGCGAGGGCCGTCGGCAAAAAGCTGACCGCCGTCTTCGTCGACCACGGCTTCATGAGGGAGGGCGAACCCGAGTTCGTCGGTAAGACCTTCGAGAAGTTCGGCTTCAACTTCGTTTCGGTCGACGCTAGGGAGCGGTTTATGAAAAGGCTCAAAGGAGTAACGGAGCCGGAGCAGAAGAGGAAGATCATCGGCGAGGAATTCATCAAGGTCTTCGAGGAGGCGGCCAGGAAGGCCGGCGCCGACTACCTCGTGCAGGGGACGATCTACCCCGACAGGATTGAGTCGGGCTTTAGAAAAAAGTCAGACAGGATAAAGACCCACCACAACGTCGCGGGCATCCCGACGAAGATAGAGTTCAAGGGCATCGTCGAGCCGCTGAAGGACCTTTACAAGGACGAAGTCAGGAAAGTGGCCGAGAAGCTGCAGCTGCCCAAAGGAATCATCTGGAGGCAGCCTTTTCCCGGGCCCGGGCTGGCGGTCAGGGTAACGGGCGAGATAACCCCTGAGAAGGTCGCGGTCATCAAGAAATCGGACAGGATAGTCAGGGAGGAAGTCGAGGCCGCCGGGCTCGGTGGCTCGCTGTGGCAGTACTTCGCCGTCATCGTCGACACCAAGAGCACTGGTGTCAAGGGCGACGCCAGGGCCTACGGCTACACGGTCGTGGTCAGGGCCGTCGAGAGTCGTGAGGCGATGACCGCCAACTTCGCCAGGCTGCCCTACGAGACCCTGGAGAAGATCTCCACCAGAATAACCAACGAAAACCCCCAGGTCACCAGGGTAGTCTACGACATCACCCACAAGCCGCCAGCCACCATCGAGTGGGAGTAGATCTTTTCACAGGTGCCCCGACTTCAGCCTCTTGACGAAGTAAGCGATGATTATCACCAGGCCGGCTATCGTGAACAGGCCGGCGATGGAACCTATTATCGGGCTGCCGGTCTCCAGGATGAAGGCCATCGAGACCGCGGTCAGGAGGACCCCGATGTAGAGACTCGCGTTGCTGGCCAGGAAATTTGTGAACTCGAGTCGAATTATCCCGTGGTACCTGCTCAGCAGTATCGTCATGGAAGAAAGCGTCAGGAAAACAATCACCAGGGTGTAGGTGATGCTCGTCGCGTAATCGCCGAAGGTGAGCAACAGGCCGACCTCGTCACCTATCAGCCCGCCGCCGGTGCCGAAGATGATCGCCGCGATGCGGTTGGACCTCTCGTCCTGGTAGCTGATGCCGATCCAGCCTCCGATGGCGAGCATGGCCAGGCCGAACCAGAAGTGGTGGATGTGGTAGCCGCTGTTAATTAGGACAACGCGCGGGTAAAGCGTCGTGAACAGTCTGGCTGCCAGGAAGGATATGGTGAAGGAGACGAGCACCAGCACCGATAGATTGGGGCGCATGTGAGACTTTTTCGCGGGCATTGGAACCATCCCTGATTTTCCGCCTAAAAAATTGACCATCCATCAATATTAATGCGATGGCCCGACGGCAAAGAAAAAAATCAGTTGATATTTTTAGCTTCGTGAGGTAGATTAAAGGGATGCCATGAAAAAACTGCCGAGGTCTTTTTACGAAAGGGACGCAGCGTTGGTAGCTCAAGGCCTGCTTGGCAAAACCCTGTTCCACATGTCTGCAGAGGGCGTCACCAGCGGCAGGATAGTGGAGACGGAGGCATACTACGGGAGCCGCGACCCCGCGTCGAGGGCTTACCGCAAGCGCACCAAGCTAAACGAGCTCATGTGGTGGCCCGGTGGGTTCGCGTTCGTTTACATGGTCCACAACAACTGGATGTTCAATGTCACAGCCGAGCACGAGGGCGTGCCTGGGGCGGTTCTCCTCAGGGCCGTCGAACCCCTTGACGGCCTGGAGCTCATGAAACTAAGGAGAGGAATGGAAGACGAGCGTCTGCTGACATCGGGTCCAGGTCGGATGACGGAGGCGATGGGGATAACTCGTGAGCACCATAAAATCGACATGACCAAATCTCGTGTGCTCGCTATCGCCGACGCCGAACCGGGGAAGCACAGCATAGGTCGCTCGCACCGGGTCGGGGTGAGCGCCGACCTCAAGATAAAGCTGAGATTCTACATTGATGGGAACCGTTTCGTTTCAAGGGCCAAGCCCTGAAGTTACTTTTTCGGCCTTAACATAAGTGAGATGACCACGGCGACCGCGCAGAGGACGCCTGCAATCTGGAAGGCCCACAAGTAGCTGGCCGTGGTGTCGAAGATGTAGCCGGAGAGGTAAGGGCCGAGCACGCCGCCGATTCCGTAGGCGGTGAAGACGAAGCCGTAGTTCACACCGTAGTATTTCGTCCCGAACAATTCGGCCGTTGTCGAGGGGAAGATTGACAAGTTACCGCCGAAGCAGAAGCCGACCACGGCCACCGCCACGAACAGGAGTATGCCGGTCGTACCGATGAGGAGAAACATGACCGCGGCCTCGATGACGAACATCAGCGTCATGGCCTTGACCCTGCCGATCTTGTCGGAGATGCCGCCCCAAGCGATTCTGCCCAAGCCGTTGAAGATAGCCAGAACGCTCACGGCCAGCGCCGCCAGGATGGCCTCCATGCCGGTCTCCTGGGCAAACTTGGCCACGTGCCCGATGACCCCCAGGCCAGCGGTGGTGCCAAAGGTGTACATCAGCCAAATCATCCAGAACTCTTTCTTCTTGAGCATCTGCTTCCAGTTGTAGTCCTGCGCGGGCAAGGCCTTGGCCAAAGGCGACGCCTGCCATCCGGCCGGGCACCAGCCCTGTGGCGGAATCTTGAGACCTTGGGCGCCCCCGACCGTGATCAGGAGGAAAGCTATCCCGAGGGCCTGGAAAGCTGTCTGCCATCCGATAGTGTCAATCAGGTAGGTCGCGAGAGGAGCGAGAAAAGCGGAACTCAGGCCAAAGCCGGCGATTATCAGCCCGGTGACCAAGCCCTTTTTGTCGGGGAACCATTTCACGCAGGTCGCTATCGGCGTGACGTAGGCCAGAGCTATCCCGGCCCCCGAGATAATCCCGTAGGAGAGGTAAAGCCAAGGCAGCGAGGTCGTGAAGCTCGACAAAAAGAACCCGAGGCCGAGGAGCACGCCGCCGATTGAAGCCGTCTTTCTGGGCCCGATCTTGTCGTTGAGCCTGCCGGCGGGAATCATCACCACCGCGAAGGTCACCAGGAGTATCGTGAAGGCGAGCGATGTCTCGGCAGTCGTCCAGCCGAAGTCGCCCATGAGAGGCTTTAGAAAGACGCTCCAGGCGTAGATCACGCCGAGCGTCAAGTTGATCGCGAACCCGCAGGGGACGATATTCCAGCGATTGAAATCTCCCGTGTCAATTCCTCCGAGCGAATTTCCAATTATTAAGAGTGAGGATTTAGGAGTTTTTAAAGCTGTTGCTGAATCATCGATTGCTATTTTCGGGGGCAGGGCGAAGTTATTCACGGCGGCGGCGACCAGCTAGCCCCGACTGCCGTTGGCTAACGCTTGGGATGACCGGCTCATACTCACCGCCGCCTACACTCAAGGGATAAGCCTAAATTTTTGCTGGGAGATAGTTCTCACGATGCGATGAAGGCGAGGGCTCACGTCCATGTCAGCGGCGAGGTCCAGGGAGTCTGCTTCCGGATGTACACCTACGACCTGGCGCGGGAGGCCGGTGTCGGCGGCTGGGTCAGAAACCTCCCCGACGGGCGGGTCGAGGCCGTCTTCGAGGGGGAGCGCGACAAGGTCGAGGGGATGGTCAGCTTCTGCCGCTACGGGCCGCCGGGCGCCGAGGTCAAAGGCGTCAAGGTGAAGTGGGAGGAGTTCAAGGGGGAGTTCGCCGACTTTGAGGTCAGGCGCAGGTGGCCAGTATGAGCGTCCGTTCAGTCCCGGAAATCATGGCCGAGATGCTCAGCAGGTACAAGCGGAGGCCGAGCCTCCAAGACAAGTGGCGCTTCCTCGCCGGGCTCGACGAACACGGCTACAGCGATTTTTTTGTCTACGGTCCCAGCTTCGGCATCTGGCAGATAAAAGGCGAACTCAAGAATCCGTATGAGCTCGTCGGCGCCGGCACCAAGGTCGCACCGAGAAAGATAGACGACGACATCAGGGACGCCCTCGGGCGCGGGTCGCCGGTGCCATTTGGCTTCCTCTCCCCGCACCCACGGCTTAACGACCGGGCCATCGTCGCTGCCGGCGTCGGGCGCTACCAAGAGTCCACCGAGGAGTTAAAGTCGGCGCTGCCCAGTGGACACCGCCTCGCCGAGCGGGAGCTCAAACGGAGACTCGACGAGATCCGTAGGAAACACGGCATCGACGCGGCTTACGGCTGATTCGTGTTTCTCTTTTTGTCAAGTGGGGACTTGACACTTTTCCGCATATAAGTAACCTCGGCCTAAACTCTCGGCGGGAAATTGTCGATAGGCGGCGAACTGAGCGAGTTCGTGAGCAGGAAGGGCAGGGCCAAGCTGGTGAGTTTGCTGCTGCAAAAAGGCTGGACGAATTCGAAGCTCGCAAAAGACCTCGGCATAACGCGGCAGGCCATACACACCTGGCTGAACAAGGAGGAAACCCATCCGTGCAACTCCAATCTCGCCAGGGTCATAGACCTCGCTCTTGAAGCTGATATCGTCGGGACGCGGAAAATTCTCGTCGAGGAACTGGAAACATTTCGAAAACTGCTGTCAAAAAAATGTCAAGTGGGGACTTGACACGTCGAGCAGACGGCAAACGCGGTCGACCAACAGAAATAAGCTTTTGAAGCGTAAATTGTCTGGGTGCTTATTTTGGAAACCCGGAACGCCTACGACCTGCTGGCCAAGCCCATCCGCAAACTCCTCGACGAGCGCGAGTTCAAGGCGCCCACCGCTCCACAACAGGCGGCGATACCGAATATCATTGAGGGCAAGAACGTCCTGATCATCTCGCCAGCAGGAACCGGCAAGACCGAGGCCGCCTTTTTGCCGGCGCTGCACCGGTTGCTCACATCGGGAACTCGCGAGCCCGGTATAAAGATAGTCTACATCACGCCGCTGCGCGCGCTCAACCGCGACATGCTGGAGCGCCTCGGCCGCTGGTGCCGTAGCCTCGACCTGCGCGTCTCGGTCAGGCACGGCGACACAGCCACGCGGGAGCGCCGGGTCCAGGCGCTCATCCCGCCGGACGTGATGATAACCACGCCAGAGACGCTGCAGATTCTTCTGCTGGGCAAGCGACTCAGCGACTACCTGCGCGCCGTGCGCTTCGTCATCGTCGACGAGGTCCACGAGCTCGCCGACAACAAGCGTGGGGCGCAGCTCGCCATCACCTTGGAGAGGATGCGGCAGCTCAAGGGAAGCGACTTCCAGGTCATCGGGCTCTCTGCGACCATCGGCTCCCCTGAGGAGGTGGCCAAATTCCTGGTCGGCAACGGCAGGCAGTGCGAAATCGCCGACGTCAGCGTGGCGCGCGAAACGAAGATAGACGTCCTCTACCCGGTCGCCAAGAGGAACGACGAGGTCCTGGCCTCGGAGCTCTACACATTCCCAACCGTGGCCGCCAGGCTGCGCGCCATGCGCAAGCTCATCGAGGAGCACGGCTCGACGCTCATCTTCACCAACACTCGCTCCACCGCCGAGATCCTGGCCAGCCGCTTTCGCCTCTGGGACCTAAAGTTCCCTGTCAGCGTCCACCACGGCTCGCTCTCGGCCTTCACGCGGCTGCGCGGTGAGAAGGGGCTGAAGCAGGGCGACCTCAAGGGGCTGATCTGCACCTCGTCGATGGAGCTCGGCCTCGACATCGGCGGCGTCGACCTGGTCATCCAGTACAACTCGCCGCGGCAGGCGACACGGCTGCTCCAGCGCGTCGGGCGCAGCGGCCACAGAATCGGTGAGGTGTCCAACGGCGTCGTCATGGTGCAGGACGCGGACGACGCGCTCGAATCGATAATCGTGGCCTCGCGCTCGCACAACTACGAGCTGGAGCCAGTACAGGTGCCGGAGAAGCCGCTCGACGTGCTGCTACACTCGCTGATCTCCATTCTCGCCTCGAGGAGGACGGGCTCCATCGACGAAGCCTACGAAGTCGCCAGGCGCGCCTACCCTTTCAAGGACCTGACCAGGGAGGACGTGGTCGCCGTGCTCAACTTCGCCCAGAGCATCGAGAGGAGGCTGACCTGGCTCTCCGAAGACGGCAAGGAGTTCTCACGGCCGCGCTCAACCGAGCGGGTCTTCGACTACTACTTCAACAACCTCTCGATGATCCCTGTGCTGAAGCAGTACGCGGTCATCGACGACCGCGACAACAAGCCCGTTGGCATCCTGGACGAGTCCTTCGTCGCCGAGTACGGCGAGCCGGGGGTTAAGTTCGTCATCGGCGGCGAGCTCTGGAGAATCCTACAGGTGTTCAAGGACAAGGTCTTCGTCAGGCCCGACAAGGACCCGACCGGTTCCATCCCGACCTGGATCGGCGAGGAGATTCCGGTACCCTACTCGGTGGCCCAGGAGGCGGGCAGGGCCAGGGCCGGCGTGGAAGCGCTGACTCTCTCCGGAAAGAAGCTCGACGAGGTCGCCGCCGAGGTCGCCAAGCAGTACGGCGTCAATCCGCAGACCATGGAGCTTGCTGTCGCCGACGCCCACGAGCAGGCCAAGGCCAAAATCCCAGTCCCGACCGACGTCCGCGTCACCGTGGAGAAAATCAAGGAGATTTGCGTGGTCAACGCCTGCTTCGGCAGCCTGGTCAACCGGACGCTGGCACGGCTGCTGGCCTACAAGGCCTCTGAGGAGGCCGGCGAGGCCACGGGCACCACCATCGACCCCTATCGCATCTTGTTGCGCTCGAAGAGCCTCGAGCCCGAGGAGATTGTCCAGATCCTGAAAGGTAAGCTCTCCGAGCTGCAGCGCGACCTGCGCAAGATCGTCGAGGACAGCCGCTTCTTCAGATGGCGGCTGGCACAGGTGGCGCGCCGTATGGGCGTCCTCGACCGCGAGGCCGAGGTGACCAGCTCGGTGCTGGACAAGATGGCACGGGCGCTCCGCGGGACGCCGGTTTTCGAGGAGACCTTCAAGGAAGTAATTCACAAAGATCTCGACGTCAAGAAGACGCTCGAGGTGCTGCAGAGGATAGAAAACGGCGAGGTGGAGGTGGTCTCCATCGGCGCCAGGCGCGAGCCGACCCCGATATCGAGCCTGGCCTGGACGCAGCGCTACATGTCGCTCGAGCCCGTGATGCCCGAGAGGATGAAGCTGCTGGCGGTGGCCTCGGCCAAAGCGCGGCTGCTCAGCGAGGCCCGCACCTTCGCCTGCGCCGAGTGCAAGAAGTACGTCGAGGAGCTCCAGCTCCACAGGCTGGTTGAGAGGCCAAAGTGCCCGTTCTGCGGCTCCAGCCAGCTGGGCATGGCCGAGGAACCCGAGGACGAGGTGCGGCGCGCCATAGACCTGGCCGCCAGGGGTAGGGAGGTGGCGCTGTGGCAGGAGATCCTGGAAAGCTCCAAGCTGGTCTCGCAGCACGGCAAGGCCGCCGCGCTCGGGCTGGCCGGCAGGGGGCTGACGCCAGCGGCCGTAAAGGACATCCTGGCCAAAGAGCCAAAATTCTCAAACAAGTTCCTGGAGCTGGTGCTGAAGAAAGAGCGCGAGGCACTGTTCAAGAGGTTCAGGTGGGGCTGACCGCAGCCTAGACGCGTTTCTTGGACCTGTCCCTCTTCAGCTTTTCATCTGGCTCCATCTGGCGGGCGTATTTCATGCCCCATATCATCCAAAGCGGGGCCATTACCGCGGCCAGAACCAGCAACGAGACCAGGAAGATGGCGATGTTCTCGTAGATTGTATAGTACTTCGCCCAGAAGAAAAGGTGGGCTATCAGGAAGATAAGCCAGCCGATGGCCACGACCGCGGAGACGGCCGCGCGCCAGGCGCCGCCCGGAGGCATCTCACCCTCATAACGCATTTCTACCATTATCTTCAACCCCTCGCTAACTACCAATTTAGTATGTTTGCACGGTGTTTTAAATATGGGGCCTTTTTTTGGAGACCAGGATAATCGTCTGAATCAGGATAGCCGAGTTCATGAATGGACACAATGGACTCAGAGGCTCGGAAATTTTGATTGACTTTGGGAACCACAAGTCCATTAGACAGCTAAGAGGGTCGGCAGTCAGAACCGATAGAACCCAGGTTGCACGTTACAATAAATAATCTAATTAACATCCTGTCAGACAATATTCAAGATTCAGCGACGGTGCCTCGATGAGCAACAAATGGACTTCTTTGGTACTGCTCACTTTCGCGCATTTTATCAACGACTTTTTCCAGTTCATCATCCCCCTCTTCCTGCCTCTGTTCGTCGCCGAGTTCGGCCTGAGTTACTTGGAAAGCGGGCTGCTGCTCGCCATCTACCTGGGCTTCGGCGTGGCGCTGAGCCCGGTGGTGGGCCACATCGCCGACAGATACAAGAAGCGGAAGCTGGTGATGTGCCTCGGGCTGGTGATTTACGGGGTTTCCGTGTCCTCGCTGCAATTCGCCCAGAGCTACCTCGCCCTCGTCCTCGTCGCCATAGCCATGGGAGTAGGCTTCAGCTCTTACCACCCGCAGGCCGCAAACGTAATCAACTCCATCTACAGCAACCGGAGGGGGAGAATCATGGGGCTACACGGCATCGGCGGCAGCCTCGGCTTCTTCGCCACTCCGGCCATCCTGGGGCCGCTGGCGTACACCATGGGCTGGAGGTATGCCGTGTCCTTCCTCTTCATACCGGCGTTTGCGGCGGCGCTGCTGCTCTGGGCTTTTTTCAAGGAGCCTGAGATAGTTGTCGTCAAGACGCGGCAGAAGATGGCCTGGCGGCCGATACTGATATTGACCGCGGTTTACGGACTCGGCGTGTTCGTTTTCAGGGGTTTCACCAACTTTTTGCCCGCCTTCCTGCTCGCCAGCGGCGACACGGCCATAGAGATGAGCCTGCAAACGGCCCTGGTCCTGGGGACGGGGATAATCGCCGAGCCGCTGGGCGGCGCCCTCTACGACAAAATCGGGCACAAGAAGACCTTCGCCATCTCGGTGTCGTTGTTCACGCTGACGCTGTTCCTTTTCATGAACACGGGCGGGTTGGCCGCGATCCTGTTTTTGATCTTGGCGGGCTTTTGGGGGCAGGACACCCGTCCGGTGGGGCTGGCCAGCGCCTGCGACATGGGTCCGGCCGAGTCGGCGGGCATGCGCGCCGGTATAGTTTTCGGGGGCGCGCAGGCGATGAGCCTGGCGTCAACAATAGTCGTCGGCTACCTGGCAGACTTGACCGGTTTTTACTGGGCCTATATGGCGCTCGTTGCAGTAGCGTGCGCGGCGGCGGCCCTGACATTCTTGATTCCGAAAACAAGCCAGAACGTTGGCCCAGCTAAATGAGACCGCCGGTGCCTATTGGCGCCGGGAATAAAATTATCTTTATAGTTTGGACAGAAAAAAAGACAAAGTGGACAGTGGCTACTCTGAAGTCAAGGCTCTTCTACGGTTACTGGGTGCTGATAGCCTGCCTGCTACTGCTCTTCATCTACGGCAGCGTCGGCTACTACGCTTTCGGACTGTTCTTCAAGCCGATCCAAGAGGAGTTCGGCTTCAGCCGCGGCGTGATCTCCATCGCTTTCACTCTGTTCTACTTGGTCCTGGCGTTGTCGTCGCCTCTCATCGGCAGGCTCGTCGACCGCTACGGCCCCAAGAGAACCATCCTGCTGGGCGCCCTCACGCTGGGGCTAGGCCTCGCCCTGCTCAGCCTGGTCTCGGACCTGGTGCAGTTCTACCTGGCCTACTCGATAACGGGCCTGGGCTGCTCGGCCATCGGCGTGCTACCAGTCAGCTCCATTCTCTCCAACTGGTTCGTCAAGAGGCGGGGCATGGCCTTGGGCGTGGCCGGAGCGGGAATCGGCGTCGGCGGGCTGGTGCTGTCGCCGGTCATCGGAATCTTTTTGATCCCGAGCTTCGGCTGGAGGATATCTTTCCAGATTCTCGCTGCGTTCAGCGTGATTCTCATAGTCTGCGTCTCGCGCTTCCTGAAATCCCGGCCCGAAAAGATGGGTCTTTACCCAGACGGCAGCGAGCCCGTCGGCGCGAAATTGAAAAATCCTGTTGACGGATGGAGGCTGGGCGCGGCGCTGAGGGCGCCAGCCTTCTGGCTCATCACGGTGACTTTTGTGATGTTCCAAGTCAGCCAGGTGGGGGTGATCCAGCACCTCGTCAACCATCTCACGGACATCAGCTTCTCCGCGGCGACGGCGGCGCTCATCCTCAGCTTCAACGGCCTGTGGACCACCGCGGGCAAGATTTTTTTCGGACACATCGCCGACAAGTTCACAATCAAATACTGCGCCGCCTTGAGCTTCCTGCTCGGGGCGGCGGGCACGGCCATACTGATAACGGTGAACGAGGCAACTCCGCTGTTGGTCGTCTGGGTCTTCGCCCTCATCTTCGGGGTGAGCGCGGGCGGCTGGATACCGCTCTCCAGCGCGCTGATAAGCCAGAACTTCGGGCTGGGGCACTACGGTTCGATCTACGGCGTCTGGGGAATATTCAACTATCTGGGCGTGGCGCTGAGTCCGGCCCTCTTCGGTTTCGTCTACGACGGCACCGGCAGCTACTACTGGGGCTTCATCACCTCGTTGGCGCTGTTCGCGGCTGGAGCCGTGCTCATTCTCGCCTTGAAAAGGCCGCAACCTAAGAAAAACTAATAACTTCACCAAAACATCCTAAACCATGACCTTGGTCGACAGGGAGACGGAAATCTTCGAGGGTTTGGACGTCAAACTCCAGAAAGAGTCCTTTTTGAAAAAACCTCCTTTCTCCAGCTGGTTCAAAAGCGAGGGGTCGAGGCAAAGGTTGGAAAAGGTTCTGGACAAGGTGGTGGAAGAGGTCGCGTCTTACATCTCGCCCAAGGCCGTAATCCGCGTCCTGTGCAGGGACGAAACGGATATCGCCGTCTACTCTCCGCCCGGCGAGCTGCTGAAATCCGAGTTCTTGGCGGTAGGGGTCGTGACCATCGGTGAGCGGGCGGGACGCGACACCGGCACTGGCACGCTCTATGAAAAAATCGTGGTCGACGCACTCGAGAACGTCGCCCTCATCGAGGCCGAGCACGAGGTCGTGATGCACCTCAAAGGGCTAGCCGACCGAGAGGGGCTGAAGACGACCAGGATGATCCCGCCCGGGAGCGGCAGGATAAACTGGGGCACCGAGAATCAGCAGTTCATCTTCAAGAACCTGGACGCGGAGAAAATCGGCGTCGTCCTGACCCCGAGTTTTGTGATGTTGCCGCAAAAGTCGGTCTCATTCGTGATGGGCATGGGGCGCGACATCGAGCAGGCGAAGGACCTCTTTTCCTGCGCAGGATGTCTGCGTCTGGACTGCCCCTACCGTGTTTAAACGGTCTAGATTTTGTCACCTCGCTGCGGAAAAAATCATTTTTTACAGGGGACATTATTCCTTGATGACGAGCATCAGGAAGAAGGTGAAGAGCGCGAGCCCAGCACCGGCGAAAAAGACTGCGGAGATGCCGAAGGCACCGAAGACGGCGCCCATCAGGATTGGCCCCAGGGCAACCCCGAACTGCATAAAGACCTCTGACACCGCCATAAAGGCGGCGCGGTTTTTCATCGGCGCCAGCTTCCCGATCATCGCATGTCTGCCTGGGACGCCGAAGCCGTGGCCGACGCCGAAGAGAACCACGGATATCACCAACCACCAGAGTCCGGGCATGAATGGAACGGAGGCCAGGGCCAAAGTGTACATGAAGAAGGAGACCTTGATAAAATAGTTCTCGGACCTGTAACTCATCCTCTTCAGTTGCGAGGAAGTCAGTGACGCAGCCAGGAAGGCGCAGGACAGGAAAACCCCGATGACGAACGAAGAGGCGCCGAAAAACGTTCCCATCAAGATGTTGAGGTAGTTGAAGATTATGCCGAAGAGGACGATTCCGGTGACGGTGGTGACGAAGAAGAGGCCGAGCGCCTGGGTGTTTTTCAGGCTCGACCAGACGTCGCCCAGGTACTCCTTGAAGCCCATGCTGCTCCGCGGCTCGGGGTTCCTCAGCGAGAGGAAAGCGAGCCCGAGCGGGATGGCGGCGAGGCAGGTCAGGAAAGGAAAGTACCAGCCCGCCAGCGCCAGGATGCCGCCGACCGAAGGGAAGATGGCGTAGCTCATGCTGATGAAGCTGGCGTTGTAGCTTATGGCCACCTTGCGCTCGTTCTCCGAGTAGATGTCGCAGAGGATCACGACCGCGAACGGGATCAGCGGGGCCGCGCCCAGGCCCTGGAGGAAGCGCAACGCCAGCAGCAGGTTAAAGTCGCGGGTGAAGGCGCAGGCGGCGCCGGTGAGGCCGAAGAGCAGCAACGAGGGGAAGATGACCCGCTTCCTGCCGTAACGGTCGGCGAGGACGCCCATGACCAGGAGCAGCAGGAAGGCGGGCAGGGAATAGACTGTGATCAGCAGCCCGACCTGCTGGGGCGATATGTCCAGCGCGGCCATCATCTTGGGAAAGGCTGGAGTCATCACGGAGAGGCCGAGGACGCCGAGCATGGTGTTGGCGAAGATAATCAGGGTGCTCTTCTCCCAGCGGAATTTTTTCTGGACCTCTGTGCTGGCGGCTGCTTGGGAATCCATTTCAATCTGAAATCCTTCGCCACGGCAAAATTTAAAGACGCTTGTCTTCCAAGACTTCCGACCCGCGCGCATTTGAAATAGTATTTAAGCCCGCCTGACGTTGAAAATGCGGTGACGCACGTGACCGATTCGGATTTGCTTCCCGCCGGCGAGGCCTACACCGATGGGGTCAAGACGCTGCTCGGCGAGCCGAAGAAGGCCATCATCAAGCTGTCGATCCCGATGATCGTGGCGATGCTCATCCAAGCCGCCTACAACCTCGTCGACGCCATCTGGGTCGCCGGCATCGGCGCCGACGCCCTAGCCGCCGTCGGCTTCGTCTTTCCGTTCTACTTCATAATGATGTCCCTTTCCAACGGGCTCGGGGTCGGGGGCAGCTCGGCGATATCGCGCAGGATCGGCGCCAAGGACAAGCGCGGGGCCGACAGCGTCGCCATGCACTCCATCGTGCTGCTGGTCGTGCTGGCGGCGGCCTTCACTGTGCCCTTCTACCTTTTCGCCGAGCCACTCTTCAACACCATCGGCGCCGGGGCGACGCTGGGCATGACCGTGAGCTACGGCCAGGTGATCTTCGCCGGGGCAATCTTCCTCTTCTTCAGCAACGTGGCCAACGCCATCCTCAGGGGCGAGGGGGACGCCAAGAGGGCGATGTACGCGCTGGCCCTGGGCGCCGTGCTCAACTGCATTCTGGACCCGATCTTCATCTATGTCCTCGGCTGGGGCATCGCCGGAGCGGCCTGGACCACTGTTCTCTCGCTGGCCGTCGCCTCGACGCTGCTGCTCTACTGGCTGGCCGTCAAAGGCGACACCTACGTCGACTTCCGGACCAAGGGCTTTCGTTTCGACAAGCACATCATCAGGGACATCCTCAGGGTGGGCCTGCCCTCGACGGTGACCCACATCTCGATGTCGCTCTCGATGATAGTGGTCAACTTCCTGCTCGTCTACGTCTCCTCGGGCGGCACCGACGGCGTCGCCATCTACTCCACCGGCTGGAGGGTGGCCACCATGGGCACGCTGCCGCTGGTCGGCATCGCCACTGCCGTGACCGCGGTCTGCGGCGCGGCCTTTGGCGCCAGGGCCTACGAGAAGCTCAAGGTCTCACACCTCTACGCGGTGAAGATCGGTCTGGCCATAGAAGCGGCCGTGGCGGCGTTCGCCTTCGTCTTCGCCCCGCAGATCACGGCCGTGTTCACCTACTCAGAAGGCGCGGCCCACATCGCCGACGGCCTGACGCTCTTCCTCAGGATCGCCTGCCTTTTCTGGCCGTTCATCTCCATGGGCATGCTCTCCACGGCGCTGTTCGAGGGCGTCGGCAGGGGGGTCAGCTCCATGGCCGCCACCACGCTGCGCTCGATAATACTAATGTTCGTCTTCATCTACCTGCTGGCCTTTTACTTCGACCTCGGGCTGGTCGGCATCTGGTGGGCGGTGACGGTGGCGAACATCCTCGGCTCGGTAATCGTCTTCGTCTGGGTCCGGAGCTACGTGAGGAAGTTAATCGCCGCCAGCGGTCACAAAACTGCAAACCCAGAGAGCAACTAGCAGGCGACGGCCGCCCAATGGCATCCTTAATTGGCGCCCACGCGACTCTTGGTTAGGCCCGGTGAATCATGAACAACATCGCTTTCGCGCTTACCATGGGCGCCTCATTCTTCTGGGCGCTCTCCGCGGACATGACCAAGCTCTGCGTCGGCAGGATCAACGCCACCACCTTCAACATCGTGCAGTACCTGGCCGTGGCCGCGGTGGTGACGCCGCTGATGCTGCTCACCGGTGTGAGCTTCGGCAGCCCCTGGGCCGTGGCCATGGCCGCCTTCTACGGGGTGTCCTGGACCTTCATCGGCTCGTAGATATTCTACTACTGCCTCGAATGCGTACCGGCTCACATCGTCGTCCCGATAAGCAACACCAGTGCCGTCTGGGGCGTCATCTTCCCGGCCCTGTTCCTGAGCGAGAGCATCGGGCCGGCCATCCCGGTCGCACTGGCGTTCGTGGTGGTCGGGATGCTGCTGATGGCCCCGAAAAGGGAGCCGGAAAAAAAGGGATCGGCGGTCGCCATCGTCCTCTCTGTGGTCATCGCCGCCATCTTCGGCCTGACCTACACCACGCGCAAGTCGGCGCTGATCGACGGCATCGGGCCGATGACGTTCCTCTGGGTGTCCTCGCTGACGGGCTCGGCGCTGCTCGCCCTGAGTGGCCTGCTCAGGTCGTCTTTCCGGGGCCAGAGGCTGGACAGGTACAGCCTCGGGGTCAGCGTCGCGACCGGCTTGACCAACCAGGTCATCGGCGGCGTCCTCTACCTCGTGGCCCTGACGCTGGAGAAAGCGAGCACCCTGTCCGTGGTGACTTCAGCCGTGATACCCTTCGGCTTCCTCCTGGCCATACCGCTGCTCCGCGAGCGCCCGACCAGGAAGGCGGCGATCGGCCTGATCATCATCTTCATCGGCGTGATCATGGCGACGTTATGACGTGGTTGCAGTACAATCCTGCACGGCCACCATGCCTTTAATTGGCCCCCGCGCGAGTCGTAGTAGGTCGGGTGGGTAAATGGACGGGCTTACTTTCACTCTCGCCTTGGGCGCTTCTTTTTCCTGGGGACTTTCCCTGACCGTGAACAAGCTCTGCGCCGGCAGGATCAACGCCACCACCTTCAACGTCATACAGTACCTGATCCTGGCCGCCATCATGACCTTCCTCATCCTGCCGACCGGGCTGGCCACGGGCAGCACCTGGGCGGTGCTGATGGCCCTGGCCTACGGCGCCTTCTGGATCTTCATCGGCTCGCAGACCTTCTTCTACTGCGTCGAGCGCGCGCCGGCCCATGTCGTCGTCCCCATCAGCAACACCGCCTCCATCTGGGCGGTCTTTTTCTCGGCGCTGCTGCTGGGCGAGAGCCTGGAGCTGGTGGTGCCGCTCTCGCTGCCGTTCATAGTCGTCGGGATAGTGCTGATGTCGCCGAAGAAGGAGCCGGGGAAGAAGAGCCCGAGGCTGGCAATCGCACTTTCCATAATCGTCGCCCTGATCTTCGGCCTGATGCAGACGGCGCGCAAGACGGCGGTGAACGACGGGATAGCGCCGACGACATTCCTTTGGATCGCCGGGCTGACCGGCGTCTCGCTGCTCGGCCTGACCGGATTGATCAGGGGGTCTTTCCGCGGTCAGAAGATTGACAGGTACTGCGTGGGCGTCAGCAGCGTCGCTGGAATAGGCCAGGTCGCCGGCGGCATCCTCTTCCTGATGGCCCTGGCGCTGGCGAACGCGAGCGCCGTGGCGCCGGTGACGGCCTCGATCATCCCCTTCGGCTTCGTCATGTCGATGCCGCTGCTCGGCGAGCGGCCGACCAGGAAGGCCGTGGCCGGGGCGGCGCTGATCTTCGCCGGGGTCGTCATCGCCACGCTGTGAGAAGAAAGCAAACTTATAAACAATGTTCAGAAAATCAGAACCATGGACGCGAGCGGCTTTTTGAGATTGTATATAAAAGACGGCGACAGGACTTTCGGTTATCAGGTTGTGCGGAACGTTTTGATCGGCGCTGACCTCCCCGAGTGCTACCGGGCGATGGGCAAGATTCACGGAATCGAGGACTGGCATCCCGTGTGGAACGAGGTGGGCGAGAGGTACGAGAAGCTGGCCAGGGAGGCGGCCGAGGAGGGGCACCAGGCCAGCGCCAGGGACTGCTACATCCAGGCCTCGATCTTTTACCGCATGGCCGAGTTCTACATCACCGAGAACACCCCGAAGAAGGTCAGGACCTACATGAAGTGCAACTACTGCATGGAGGAGGCCGGGAAGCACCTGAGCCCGCCGCTGAGAAGAGTTGAGATTCCTTACGAGGGAACGTCGCTGCCTGGATACTTGATTCTGCCCGAGGGTAAGGACAAGGTGCCGTGCGTGCTCTACCTGGGCGGGGCCGACGACTGCAAGGAGGAGATGGTGCTGCTGGGTAGCTACGACCTGGTGGCGCGCGGCCTAGGCGTGCTCATAATCGACGGACCGGGCAAGGGCGAGACGCTGCGCAAGCGCGGGCTCGCGACCCGACCAGATTTTGAAGTGGTGGCAAGCGCCTGCTACGACTTCCTCGAGGAGCAACCCGAGGTGGACAAGAACAGGCTCGCCGTCATGGGCGTCAGCGTCGGCGGCTACTACGGCGGCAGGGCGGCGACGGACAGGCGGACCAAGGCCTGCCTAATCTGGGGGGCGTGCCACGATGTCAAGGAGGACCTCTACGACTTTTTCCCGCCGCTGCGGCCGCAGCTGCAGTATATACTGAAAGCCAGAAACCAGAAGCATACGGCAGAGCTTCTGGAAAAATTCACCCTCGACGGAGTTGCCAAAAAAATAAAATGTCCGCTGCTGGTGACCCACGGCCAGAGGGACTTCATCATCTCGGTGAACGCGGCGCACAAGGCCTACAGGCAGGCGTCCGGGCCCAAGAAGCTGAGAATCTGGGAAGAGGGGGAACACCTCTGCTACAACTTTTTGCCCGAGGCCAAGGCCTACATGTTCGACTGGCTGGCGGACAGGCTGCTCGGCTAGATGCTATAATTTTTTGACGGGGTTCCTCAGCAAGCCGATGCCCTCGATCTCCACCTCGACGACGTCACCAGGTTGAAGTGGTCCGACGCCTGAGGGTGTGCCCGTGATGATGACATCGCCCGGGAGTAGGGTCATCACCGACGAGACTTGGGCAAGAAGAGAAAAAACATCAAAAATCATGTTCCTCGTGTTGGACTTCTGCCTGACCTCGCCGTTGACGCGGGTGGTCAGCTCCAGCCCGAGCGGGTCGACGTCGGTGGCTATCCTGGGCCCCAAGGGGCAGAAGGTGTCGAAGGACTTGGAGCGGGTCCACTGCACGTCGCTCCTCTGCAAGTCGCGGGCGGTGACGTCGTTGGCGCAGCAGTAGCCCGCGATGTACCTGTGCGCTTCCGCCCTGGGCACGTGCGACGCCTTCTTCCCGATGACCACCGCCAGCTCGCCCTCGTAGTGCAGCTCTTTGGTGGCCTCGGGGTAGACTATGGCCTCGCCGTCGCCGATGACGGACGAGGGCGGCTTGAGGAAGAGCATCGGGCTCGACGGGATCTTGGCCCTCATCTCCTCGGCGTGGTCGAAGTAGTTGACGCCGATAGCGACTACCTTGGTCGGGTTGAACATTACCTTGTCCCCACTAATCTTATTGGAGGTGGGTAAAAATGCTACAGAAGATTATGAATACCCAAAAATTTATAGTAAGATGAAAGAACCAATATTCATGGTTCAAAAAGAAATACCTGCCGTACCTGCGGCAATGTCTAAAGATAAATTGAGACAAATTCTAAAAAAAGAGTATGAAAACCCGACCACGTTTGTAGATAAATTGAGAAAAGAGTTTGATTACAAATTTGCCAAAATCGACAAACATCCTTTCTTAACAGAAATCGAAAAAGGGGAGCTACCTCGAGAAAAATATAATACTTATGCAATACAAAACTACTTTTATTTTTTAGCCCAATTCAGAAATACGTCAATTGCATCTGGGCTAGCTGACGATTTATTTAAAGTACAACTTTTTCTAGATTGGGGAAAGGGTTGGACACCTGAGTTTGAAAAATACAAAAAAATAATAAAGAACTTTGGCGTCACGGAAAGTGAAATGGAAGCCGTCCTTACGGATCCAACGGTTCCCCTTCCGGCTTCACGTGCCTACGCGGACTATGGTTTTTACATTTATTCCACTGGCACGCTTGGTGAAATCGCTTGTACGACTTTTCCGTGCGCATGGACGTACTCGGCCCGAGAAATCGGCGGCGTGGAATGCCCATTAAGAGTCGGCACAGGTTTGGCAAAATACTATGGTGTCGACAAAAAGCTCGCTTTATCCTATGGTAATTATTCACGACAGCAGCCACATCTCGCGGTGCTGAAAAATCTCAAGGATATAATTAACTATGAAGCTGAGAAAGGCGGTAAGGAAATTAAAGCGAAAATAAGAGACGTCTTCAGCAGATGCCTTGACTATGAGTACAAATGGTGGGACACCGCATACAGACACGAACCAGGTAAGGAAGTTGAAATAGGCTCTTACTTTTAGCGATTATAATAAATATTTTAGAATTCAATTGCTAAAGAAATAGATTTTTAATTTGAGACTAGCTACATTATGAAAAATTACAATAACGATTCTTAGAGTCATTCATTAAGAAAATTTTAAATACGCTGGAGAAGAGAACGTTTAGGCAATCTTGATGAAAGAATATATAATCAAGGGATTGCGGAGTATAAGTTTCCTCATTCTAGTTTTTTCCTTTTTCTTTGCTTTTTTATTTGCAATATGTTTAATAAAGAATATATCATTCTCTGACGTTTTGGTTTTTTATTTCAATTCTTGTCTGACCACACAGGGGGGGCTTTTGCTATCGCTCCAGAAAAGTGTGCCATTAATTATAGCCACCATCGGCGTAATAATCGCTTTTAAAAGTAGCATGTGGAACGTGGGAGCAGAAGGTCAAATAGCCCTAGGAGTTTTAGCAACTGCTGGAGCTTCTTTATATCTGCCCATTCCAGGAATTTTACGCATCATAGTAGCTTTAATTTTGAGCTTTGTCGTTGGAGCCTTTTGGGCGTCCATAGCTTCGACTCTGAAAATTAAATGGGGCGTCCCTGAAATGCCTATCACACTAATGTTGAGCTTTATAGCTATCGCAATATTTGATTACGTCATAGCAAATCCTTGGCAAGCCGGCACTGGTTATGCTAGAACTGAGACGATCCCCGAGCTTGCCAGAATACCATTTCTCTCATTTCCTCTAAGTTGGACATTCGTATTTTCTATTTTGTTGATTCCAATTGTTTATTGGTTAATAAAGAAGTCAACACTGGGTTATAAAATAAGAATGGTCGGACTCAATGCAAGAGCAGCATCTTATGCTGGAACTAATCCGAACAAAATAATGTTCATAGCGATGTTTCTGAGTGGAGGTGTGTGCGCCATTGCTGGATCGTTCATTATTTTAGGCGACCAGTTTTTTGCCGTCAGGGATATAACGGCGGGCTACGGTTTTTACGCACTTCCTGCTGCGATAATAGCCAAATTAAGGCCCGAGCTAGTACCTTTTAGTTCTTTTCTCATAGCAATGATTGTAGTCGGCAGCTCCGCTTTAGTAATCAAGGGTGTGCCTGGACAATTTGCTTACTTGATACTCGGAATAATGTTCATGGCAGGATTGCTAGAAAACTTGATTGGAAAGAGGTTATCTAAATGATAGACACGTTGCTTTATTTCGTGGAAGCTGTACTAACAATGCTGCCAGTATTTTTGATAGCTTCGGTGGGAGAACTGTTTAGTCAGAGAAGTGGCGTTTTTAACGTCGGCATTGAAGGAGTAATGGGACTTGGAGGCGCCATTGGAGTTATTTCTTATTTTCTCATCTCAACGAATTTGTGGATTTGTCTATTAATCGGTGCTATGGCTGGAGTAGTTCTGGGGCTACTAAACTCAATCTTGTCAATACGTTTAAAGTTCTCACAAATAATAGTCGGCTTTGGAATATGGTTTTTTGGATTAGGATTTGGTGGATTTCTTAACTCTGCGCTAATAAGCGGGGCACCGCCGACAGAAAAATTTGACCCAATTTTGCTCGACCTTGATCCGATCTTCTACTTAAGCATAGTTGTTTGGGTATTAGCATATATTATTTTAAACAAAACTGGTGCCGGCTTAAAAATCCTGGCGGTTGGAGAAAATGCGCGTGCGGCAGATAGCGCTGGAATCAATGTTGATAGAGCCAGAACCATATGCGTGCTCATAGGATGTGGCCTAATCGGACTTTCTGGAGCTTATCTTTTCATAAACTTTTTACAAGGATTTAGAACCTTCGTGGTTGGTTATGGCTGGATGTCGCTAGCTTTAGTAATGGCCTCAAGGTGGAAGTCATCCAATATCTTACCATTAGCTTTACTTTTTTCAGCAGCATCAGTATTGGGCATCAGACTACAGTTAGAGGGCGTATTTTTACCTACACAATTTCTAAACGTGGTGCCCCATATACTGGTGGTTGTTGTACTTTCAATATCAATGTACTGGGGCGGCAGAAGAGTTGTCCCTGCAGAGCTTGGAGTACCTTATGAAAAAACGTAGTTCGTCTTTAAGGCTTATAAAATGTGACTTCGATTATTGGGACTCCATAAAGTCGCAATTTGTGTAATTAATTAGCCACTACTTCTCCAGTATTTTATGTAGCAAATTTTCAAGTAAATATAAAATTTTAATAAGGAATGACGTTAGAAAATAATTACGGCGGGATACTTTTATTTATTCTCTAATTTTTGGCTCCAGCCATCATTAAGCCTATTTTTTTCAAATTGGCTGCACCTGCAGTTACTATTCCCATTATTTGTCCTTCGTACATCACCGCAATCCTGTCACTCATGGTCATTATCTCATCCAAGTCCGTGGAAATTAATAGAACTGCTACGCCTTTTTCTTTCTCTTCGATTATTTTCTGTCGAACGTATTCTGTTGCTCCGATATCTAAACCCCGAGTGGGATCGACAGCAACTAATATTTTAGGTTCTATTGATAACTCTCGAGCAAGAATAGCCTTCTGTAAATTTCCACCTGATAAATTTCTGGCCAGAGTTTCGCTGCTTGGAGCAGCTATTTTAAACTCAGAAATAAGCTTATCAGCAAATTTGCTGATTTCTTTTCGGTTCAAAGACTTATTTTTAGCAAATGGAGGATTCGAGTGTGTTTTCATAATTAAATTTTCTGCAACGGTAAAATCCATCACCAAACCCATTTCGGTCCTATCCTCAGGTATATTAGCCACTTTTTTACTCGCAATCTCCTCAGGGGTTCGATTGGTCATATCCTTACCCATTATGGATATCTTACCCGAAGTAGTTTTGCGCAAACCAGTGACTAACTCCGACAGTTCGCGTTGACCATTTCCCGCTACCCCTGCTATTCCCAAAATTTCCCCGTAAGATAATGAAAAAGAGACTCCTTTAACTGCTGGCAGTAACTTATCATTTAAAGCAGATAGGTTTTTTACATCTAAAACAATTGCACCTTTTTTGATTCTACGCTTACCTATTCTGGAAATAATTTTCCTCCCAATCATCTTCTCGGCCAAGCCTTCTTTACTCGTACGACGTTTATCCACCGTAGAAACTACTTTCCCAAGTCTTAGCACTGTAACCTTGTCACACAGTGCCATAACTTCGTTTAATTTATGGGTGATAAATGGGATTACAGCCAGGCCGCCTTTGGCCATTTCCCTTAGAGTTTTCATGAGTTCTTCGGACTCTTGGGGGGTCAACACAGCTGTTGGTTCATCCATAATCAGAACTTGGGCGCCACGATAAAGCATCTTGATAATCTCTACACGTTGTCTCTCGCCGACAGATAGTTGCCATATTTTTGCATCAGGATCTATTTTCAAGCCATATCTTTCCGAGATTTCAATTACTCGCTTTTTTGCTAACTTCATGTCTAAAATATTTCCATGGCCTTTGAGGCCAAGAATAATGTTCTGGGTAACCGTCATAGTAGGTATAAGCATGAAGTGCTGGTGCACCATACCTATTCCCAGTTTAATGGCATCATGCGGTGACTTCAGAACCACTTTTTTGCCCTTGATAATAATTTCTCCCTCATCGGGCTGCGTGAATCCATATAATATATTCATTAAAGTCGTCTTACCTGCACCATTTTCTCCAAGCAGTGCATGAATTTCCCCCACGCGCAAATCAAGATTAATATGATCACAAGCAATTACGCCAGGATATTTTTTCGTGATTTCCTTCATCTGAATTGCTATCTCTCCGGGCTTCACAACTTTTTTGGTAGGTGCGCTAGGCAATTCTGTTTTAAAAATTCGCGCTTTCTTCACGGCCGAACGAGAAGATTTTTTCTTTTTGGCCAATTTAATCAATAATAGTAAGCATATTCTTATTTAAATTTGTTGTCGAAACGATTGAGTTACACCGTAAATCGCTACTTGTTTATAATATGAAAAAAACATTGTCCGATAGTATACAATGACTTTTTGGTTTTAGAAGCTACAACTGCTCAGGCTAGAATTGGTTCTTTCACATTTGGGCTATTAGAAATAACTTCCAATTTTCCTTTCTTTTCTTGGCTCACGTCTGTAGGCCATATCCCAGAACATGTATTCGTATTCAAGATTTCTTCTGTAGGTGTCTCGTATTTCATTTAGGGTTTCTTTGTCGGCTTTTTTGGTAGGATTATTCACCATTTCCTTCATCTTATTTACAAGCTTATCATGCCATTCCGCATATCCCTCATCATAAGAGTATTTTTCAGCTTTTTCCCGATTGACACCATAATGATCGGCCAAAGCCGTTGCAAATCTTTCTCCGAGATCTAATCCACCAATCTCTCTGCGACTATAAGTCCAAGGGCAAGCTATGAAGGATGCAATTGCAATAGCTGGAATTTTTGAAGTAAATGCCCGATACATAGAATCCCCATAAGCACGAGCGGCGGGTAACGGAACTGAAGGATTAAACTCAGCATCCATCAATTGCTTTTGAGTAATTCCTGCCGCTAAAATTAGCTTAGCGAAGCTAAACTCTGAGGCTTTTGTAGGTAGTCCAGCTATCAGAGACAGCATGTCAACCGCATCCTTGTAAGAGGAAGCGTGAGCTGCACCGGCTGTTACGCATTGATAAAAATTAGCGATATAGTACTCATTCTGAATCGCATAGGCCTGGAATTTCTCCAAGGGTAGTTTACCCTTTTCAATTTCTAGGAAGAAAGGATGTTTGTCAATTTTCTTGTGAAGGTAATCGTATTCTTTTGTAAGTTTATCGATAAAGGTTGATTTATTCTTCCACTCGTTTCTTAACTTAACCCTAAGATTTTCTCCGTCTTCAGTTCTTTTCTCAAATTTGCCTATCAAGTACTCTCCATAATCCTTTTTCAGAGGTTTTCACCTCCCTTTCATACTGTTTGTTAATTTTACCAAGTTTCCTTTAACTCAACAGTTATTTCTCCAGATAACAGTTTAGCTTTTACTTGTTCAACGTAGTCTTTTGCCGCCTGTGTAACCATATTTCCGTAGGACCCGACTTCACCCGATCCATCCTCAATAGAAATCCAAGTAAACCAATGAGTGTTTCTGAACTCATCATATGTACCTGCTCTGATTGCTTCGACAATTTGTCCTAGTGGCATATATTGGTTAAAAATAAAATTAGCAACAACGGTGTCTGGATACTTTGGTGTCAGGTCTTGGTAGATGTTGAAAGACCATATTCCTTGTTCTTGCGCTTCTAGCGTAACGGACTCGTCATCCAACATGTTAATCACTATATCGTAGCCTTGTTGTGCGAAACCCTTGACCGCCTCTCTAGATTTTACTGGATCCAAGAATGCCTCCATTACAGTCCTTGTGACAGTCGCACTTGGGTTGGCGTATAGAATACCATCCCGGAAAGCGTTGACCCACCAGTTGGAGAGAGGCTCATCAAACCCAGTTACAATTCCGATTTTACCAGTCTGAGAAACCTCCCCCAATAGCGCCCCGCTCAGGAAAAAGTCTCTGCCTATGTCGTAACCCAGTTGTATGCAGTTGTGCGGGTAGTAGTCTACGCCTCTGTCGAGGTTGTATTCAATCCAGAAAATTTTCTCGGGAAAGTCCTCTGCAACGTTCATGGCAAACTCTTCATATGAATAACTGTGTGTCCAGATAATATCACAAGTTGCGGCCAGATTCCTCAAAGCACCTTCTACCTTTGCTAAATCAGTGCCTTCTGAATAAACTAACTCAATAGGAGGATATTCATCCGCTACCTTTTCTAGATTAATCGCTGCCGTCGTGTCCCACAAGCCCTCGTCATGGTAACCCCACATAACGGTTCCTATTGTCAACGTTCCAGTAGTTGTTTGGGTTGTAGTTGTTGTTGGAGATGACGGCTGCATAGCAACAACAGCTACAGCTATGATTACAACAGCTATAACAACAACTATAATTCCAATTTGAGCTGTTTTCATCATGTTATACAAAGATTTTTAGGCTTTTAAACCTTTTTCAATATTTAAATTCAGGTTTAAGTTTGCTGCTCTTTCGCAGGGTTAGCCTTTTCGCCTATACAAAATTTTGTTAGTCGTGGCTTCGTAAAAGCGTCCCTCGCGAAATTTGGTGGTGTTGAAAAGTTGTTGCAAAATTAGGTAATATACTAAGTTTTCAAAGCCTAATCTCTCCTAGGATGAGAATTAGCGGCAGTTGCCGAATAATATATTATATATTGCTGATGAAATCTACTGAAGGAAATTCCTTTGATGAGATTTCTAGACGAAGAAATTATTGTCAGTATCTCGGAAGTCCTACAAACCAATGAGTCGTGAGAGTGATTGAAAACTAGTCTCTTTTTTTCTCTTCCATTTCTTCATCTTCAATTTGCTTGTCTAAGTTACTAGTCTTCTCCTTCCCCAGCAGCATACTTAACAAAGTCCTCTGGTCCACCTCAGCCATCGCCCTCCAGCCCAGGTACAGCACTCCCTGATCGTCCTCCGACAGGTAACCACGTCTTATGAACCGGTCGATCGTCGACTCCACCCGCCACCGGGGGAACTTCTCCCCGAGCATGCGCTCGACCTCCTTGAGCGGGGCTTTGCCCCCCTTGGAGAGGATGTGGGCCAGCGCCACGGTGAGCATGGCCATGTCGTCGACGCGCCAGCCGAAGGTGCGCGCGTCGGTGAGCTTGGGGTGACCGCGCAGGGTGACGAACCAGCGCTCGGTGTCCGGGCTCTCCTCGCCCTCGCTCACCCTCTTCACCGCCAGCCCCAGTTTCTCCAGCTCGGCATCCAGCAGCTTCAGGATCTGGGCGTAGTCCCGCCCCAGCGCCTTGCGCAGCTCCCAGCCCTTGGCCCCGGGCATGATGTGGTGCCGGAAGAGCAACAGCTGCGCCGCCCGCGACAGCCTCTCCCTGAGCTCGGCGGCGGAGTCCTCAGGCATGCTTCTTCCTCCTCTTCAGCCACTCGTCGCGGCTGATGGCTATCGGCACCGAGAATGTCGCCACGTTCTCGGGTAGGTGCGGCCGCGCCAGCGGCTTCAGGTCGATGGTCTCCTCCAGCGGCTCGATCTCCAGGGTGGCGTAGCCGTAGCTGACCAGGAAGGCGACCAGCCAGGCGCGGAAGACCGTGTCCTCGAAGGTCCTCGCCTGGATGAAGTCCCAGTATGAGATCGACTCCCTCTTGCCGACCCGCTCCTTGAGCTCGCGCCAGGTCCTGTCCAGCACCGCGGTCAGGTCTTCGTCAGTGAGGATACCCATCTTGGCCAGCTCCTTTCTAGCAATCTCCCCCGTCATGACCTCGGTGACCTCCAGGTCTTTGTAGCGGTCACCAAGCTTGGGCAGGTCACGCCAGTAGTCGAGCCCTTCGCGAATGCCAGGTTGCGACAGACTCTCAATATCAATAATCGGGTGCCAGGCCCCCGCCAGAACTTCTGCCAAATCCCTCGGCTCCAAGGCGTAGAGTTTGAGCGTGATGAGAAGAGGGTCGAGATACAGCAAAGACGACTTGTGCTTGATCCACTCGCCCTGCTGGAAGACGACGTCCGACAGCCCGAGCACCGCCTGCACGTCCAAAAACAGTTCATCGTTGCTCTTCAGCTTGGGCAGCAGCTCGCGCAGCTTGTCGAAGAACTCCTTGACCTCGACGTCAAATGGGTCTAATCCGCTGGTCCGCACCGAGTCGGCCAGCTCGACGATGCGCTGCATGATTTCAGTTTTATCTGCGGGCATCTAGGCAGCCACCTTGACGCTGGAGTGGCCAGCGATGTTCTGCACGGTGATGACGTTGGGCACGCCCTCGATGTTGACCAGCCGACCTGGGGTGATGACCAGGTACTGCGCCGTCTCGTTCTTCATCGAAGCCAGGATCTCGAGCATCATCTGCTCGCGGTTCCTCGGGTCCATGTGCATCTCGAACTCGTCGATGGCCCGCAGCGGCGATTGGATCCTCTGCTGTAAGGAAAGCAAAAAAGCCATCACCGCGGTGGTGCGCTCGCCACCGCTCTGGGTGTGCGGGTCGAGCACCTGCGGCTCGGCCCCGCGGAAGCCGACGAACAGCTGCAGCCCAGCCTCGTCGATGTCGTCCGGGTTCTCGATGCGGGCGTCGCCGCTGGCGTTGACCCGTTTGAGTATCTCCAGGTATTTCAGCTTGACCTCCTTGAGCAGCTTGTTGACCTCGCCCTTCCACTTCTGCTTGCGCAGGTCGAGCTCCTCGAGGGCGCGCTTGCGGTTGGCCGCGGCCACGGCGGCCTTCTCCTGCAGCTCCTTGAGCGTCTCCTTGTAGCTGGCATACATGCGCTCGACGTCGGGCGAGACGTCTTGTAAACTGGCCAGCTGCACGTTGGTGATCCTGAGCTCGTCGAGCACCTCCTGCGGCTTGCGCTTGGTCGCCACCTTGGCCCCGACCCCGGACGCCTCGGCCTCCGCCTCCCCGAGCTCGCGCCTGGCCTTGCGCAGCTCCGCCTGGACGCCGTCGATGTCCTTCTCCAGCATCTCCCGCTTCAGGTTGAGCACCGCGCCCCTGACCTTGGCGTTGATGAAGGACTCACGCGCCTGCTCGGTCTCCTTCTTGGCGCCGACCAGCTGCGACTTGGTCTCCTTGGTCTTGGCCACCGTGTCCAGGGCCGTCTTGTGCGCCCGCTTCAGGTCCGACTCGAAGCCCGAGAGAATCTCGCTCAAACCGGCCTTGACCGCTTGGAAAGATTTCTTTAACGTTTCAAGCAGCTTGCCCCGCGCCTCGGCCTCGGCGTGGGCCCGCTCCTGCTCGATGAGCCGTTGATAAGTGGAATCGATCTCGAAATCCAGTTCCTTCAGCTTCTTCTCCAGGGCCGCCTCGTTTTTCGAGACCTTGGCAAAATCGTCCTTCACTTCTTTCAAATCGCCCTCGAGCTCGCCCAGCCTGGCCTCGAGGTTGTCCACCGCCTCCGACTGCCTGAAGAACTTGGACCAGACGTGCTCCAGCTCCAGTTCGGCCTTTCTCTTCCCGAGCTGCTGCTTCTTCTGGAAGCGGTCGAACTCGCCCTGCCAGTAGTTGAGCGTCTCCTGGGCCTTCTCCAGCAACGACTTGACCGACTCCTCCTCGGAGAGGCTGTGCTGCAGCTTCTCCCGCGCCTCGAGGATCATGGCGCGGTACTCCTTGAGCCCGACCACCTCCTCGACCACGCGGAGCCGCTCCTTCTGGTCGATGGCGCCGAAGACGTCAATCATCGACTGGTGCATGATGATGAGCATGTTGTCCGGGTTGATGGAGAGCCTCCCGAGTAGGTGCAGCACCTCGCCCTTGGTCGAGGTCCGCGAGTTGACCTCGTGCCAGTAGTTGCCGTCCTTGCTGAGATACCTTGAAAGGACGATCTGGTCCGCGTTGATGCCGGCGATGGGCCGCTTGCCGTTGACCGCCGCGTTGTCGAAGACCACGCTGACCCGGCCCAGGTCCTTGCCCCTCCTGATGAGGTCGCCCAGCCGCCTCGAGCGCTCGGTGTAGGTCTGGCCGAGAGCCACGGCCAGTCCCAAAAGTATCGAGGACTTGCCCGCGCCGTTCGGGCCGGCGATGATGTTCAGGCCCGACTTGAGCGGTATCCTGGAGTACTCGTGGCTCATGAAATTCTCCAGTATTATCTCTCGGACCAGCGAGTTTGCCATAGGAATCAACTTAAACTTTGTATTTCCTATATAAGTCAACGCCTCGTTTAAGTTTTGGGGTATTTGCATGGTCCTGGTCGCAAAAATATTCGAACTCAAGCAGCCCATGGAGCTGCCGCTCATCGCCCGCAAGCTCAAGGCCTTCAACGAGGAGGAGCCCTACAAGTCCGACCAGAAGGTGAAGAAGCTCTCGGCGGAGGTCCTGGAGCCCAAGCTCGAGGCCGACTCCTTCTCGGCCATCTTCTCCAAGGACTTCGTCGTCAGCCGCTACTACAAGCGCGGCCTGGTCGAGACCGTGGTCACCGAGGAGACGCCCTTCTGGATCAAGCGCCACAAGAGCCGCATGTTCCTGGTGGTCATGGCGCCGTCCAAGGCCCGCGGCGTCAAGAAGCTGCTGACCAACTACGTGGCCAACAAGCTCAGCGACATCCTCTTCATCAAGACCGGCGCCATCGTCGAGTCCAAAATCGAGCACGAGACGCTCAAGGAGCTGCACGAGTCCAATCCGCACGCGACGCGGCTGATCTGGTTCGACCAGGTGGACATCCCCGACATCGGCAAGCTGGCGCTGGCGGGCTCGGGCCTGGCCGACACCAAGCTCTACCGCGAGTACCTGGATCACAGCAAGATCTGGTATGCGGTTTTCGAAGTGGCCAAGCGCGGGCTGACCGTGGGTGTCACCAGGAACTGCGTGGTGACCATGTTCAGCCGCACCGAGCTAAAAGAATTCCTCGACTACATCTTCACCGGAATCCTGCCACTGATCTCCTAAGCGGCAAATTTATCAATTTCTGGAAACAGTCAAACTGGGGATTCTAATAAAGTCTTCTGAGACCTTCTCCAGAGCCGTCGATAAGTACATCCAGCCGGCCACCGCCCCGATCGCGGTGAAGATGCTGAGGAGCGAAAAAGAAATCCCGAAAAAGGCGAGGCGACCGCTCAGGGACTACGGCGTCAAGCTGCTGCCCTGCCAGGCCCTCTACCTCTCCAGGAAGCACGGCATCCCCATCGCGCTGATGAACGAGGACTTCGAGGTCCTCCTCTGCCCCATCGGCTCCATCGCCTTCGGGATGAGACCGCCGGTGAAGTGGTGGAGGCAGGGCAACGCCGCCCACAAGGGCTACGCCAGGACGCCCAAGGCCGCCAGGGCCATGGAGAAGGACCTGTTCCGCTTCGACTACCGCGAGTACGAGGGCATGGTCTCCGCCCCGCTGAGCGAGGCCGACTTTTCCCCCGACCTGGTCATCGTCTACGGCAACTCCGACCAGGTGATGAATTTGATCGCGGCCTCGAGGTACGACGACGGCATGCCGCTGACCTCGACCATCTCGGCGCGGGCGGTGTGCTCCGACGCCGTGGTGCAGACGGTCCAGACCGGCAGGTGCCACCTTTGCATCCCGTGCAAGGGCGACCGCATGCAGGCCGCCGCGGCCGACGACGAGCTGGTCTTCACCGCCGTGCCGGAGAAACTCGGCAAAATCGCCGTGGGCCTGGCAGGGGTGCACAAGAACCGCACCGCTCCCGAGTCGGGGCCGCCGGAGAAGAGATTGTCGGTGCTGAGGAAGAAATACACCAAGCTGGGCAAGATCCTGGAAAAGGCCGAAGGGAAATCCTAGTTTAGCACCGCTTCCAGAAGAACGCGATTTCTTGCGTAAGTGGTATAAAGTCTTTAAACAAGTTTTTGGAGAACGCGATGGACATCAACCTTGCGCTCGAGATAGTCCTGCTGGCTATCGAGATTTTGGTAATCGTTATAATCTTGACCCATTACCGCAGGCTCGATAGCCACGACAAGGTGTTGAAACAGCACGTGGACAAGCTCGACAGGCACTTGGCGGAGCTCGAAGAGCACACCAAACGCATAGAAAGCTGCGTGGAAAAGCTGTGCGCCACAGTAGACGATAAGAGGAAATGAAAGCCGCCTCATCAGAGATTTGCCGGAATCTCGCGACGGGCCGGACGATTCAACGTGTTGGATCAAAACCGAGCAGCTCCGCCGTGGCCTCCCACAGGAGCTTCTGATTCTTCAGATCGTTGGATAATTGAAATGTGGCTTTTTCCCGGCACTTGGCGAAGCACTTGCCGGTCACTCCCGCGACCTCAGCAGACGAGGCCAGATGGACCGGAGTCTCGGCGCTCTTCTTGGCGCTGATCTGGAACGGGCTCATGATTTTGTAGGAGAGCGAGTAGAGGCGGCTGCCGCTGTTCTTGCCCAGGTCGGTCCTGACGAATCCGGGCACTACCACGTTAGCGGTGACGCCGCTGCCCTCGAGGCGCCGCGCCAGCTCGTAGGTATACATCATCAGCATCAGCTTGGCGTTGGCGTATTTCCGCATGGAGCGGTACTTGCCCTCGCCCTGGAGGTTCCCGAAGTCGAGCTTGCCGGCTCGGTAAATCCCCGAGCTGATGTTTATTATCCTGGACGGGGCGCTCGACTTTAACAACGGGAGCAGCTCGTGGGTGAGCAGGACCGGTCCCAGGTAGTTGACGGCGAAGGTGCGCTCGTAGCCGTCGGCCGTGGTCTGCCTCTTGTAGACGAAGGCTCCGGCGTTGTTGACCAGAACGTCGAGCCGCTTGTACTTGGCCCTGAACTCCCTGGCGAAAAACCTGATCGACTCGAAGGAGGACATGTCACAAATCATCAGAAAGACGTTCTTGCTCCCAGTCTTGGCAACAATCTCCGCCAGCGCCTTCTCGCCGCGTTCCCGGTTGCGCACGGCCATGACCACCGTGGCGCCCATCCCGGCCAGCGCCAGCGCCGTCTCCTTGCCGATGCCGGAATTGCCGCCGGTGACTATGCAGACTTTGCCCTTCATCTTCTCCATGTTATCTCCACCCGAACATTTTGGAACATTTATGCCTTTAAATTGAATCGGCTTTATTTTCGCCTAACCGCTCGGGCCCTTGAACGCGTAGAGGTAGCCGTCGTAGGAATAAATGTAGACAGTGCCGTCCGCACCGATGGCCGGCGAGGAGTTGACCACGCCCCCGGTCTTGTACCTCCACAACAAACTCCCGTCGGGCTTGAGGGCGTAAAAGTAAGTGTCGACTGACCCAAAGTAGATGGTGCCGTCCGCACCGATGGCCGGCGAGGAGCCGATCGAAGCCCCTGTTTGGTAGCTCCACTTCATATGGCCGTCGGTCGGCCTAAACGCGTAAAAGTAACCGTCGCTGCAACCCACGTAAACTGTGCCGTCGGGGCCGATGGCCGGCGAGGAGCTGACGCTATTGGAAAACCTGTGTGTCCACTTGGTCTGCCCGTTTTTCTGAACGGCGTAAAGCCCGTTGTACTCGCCACCCACATAGACGGTGCCGTCGGGGCCGATGGCCGGCGACGATATGACGCGGGCGGGCCTATCATGATACCAGTCAATTTTATATTTCCAAACCAATTTCCCGTCGGCGGCCTGCAAGGCGTAAAGGTAGCCGTCGTCGCTGCCGACGTAAAGGATGCCGTCGGAGCTGAGGGCAGGAGAGGAGACTACAGGTTTAGTAGTTTGGAGGGCCCATTTCTGCGCGCCTACCGGAGTGAGGGCTTTAACGATTCCAGTCCAATTGACTATCTTCCAAATCTCATCATGCCATGGGTCTGTGTTAACGTCCTGCCAAATTGGGATGCTGATGCCCAAGTAGATGGTGCCGTCGGGGCCGATGGTCGGGGAGGAATAAATTGGCCCGCGTGTCGTGTACCAACTTTTGCTTTTCATATCTGGCAGAGTGGCGAAAAGGCAAATTGGATTGTTGGGGACATAATAGTCCAATTCTTCGTAATAGGGCAAAGTGGGGAGCCCTATGTAAATTTTTCCGTGGGGGTCGATGGCCGGGGAGCTATGGGCGTTCTCACTGTACTGGTCGAATACATAATATCCACCAAACGTGGCCCTCTGGCCGTTGTCATAGATGGCTCTGAGGTTACCCTGTTCTCTCTTGAACCCTGTCCACAGGTAAATGGTGCCGTCGGCAGCTATGGCCGGGGAACTGATGAACGGGGGGTCGGCGGGGTAGTAAGAACCTTTCGGCGTGCTTACCGACAACCTCCATTTAAGGACCCCATTCTGAGAACCAATATACTCGCTGCGGCCGGTGTGCTGGGCATCGTGCCTAAACATGCCCCAGACGGGAGTATGGCTGGCTAGGCCGACGCTCATGGCGCCCGTGTTCTCCCGGTCGTTGGTCGCCACGATATTTTCGCGGCCAGTGTAGGAGTAGTCAGGCAAAACGACCTTGTAGGTTCCCGAGCTCCCGTCGTAGGTCATGGGATAGTCCCGAGAATTTGTTCTGAGGACAACGCTGGTAATGTTGTAGTCATCAGTCACGTAGGCTTCGGCGCCGGCATAGACTAAACTCCAGTTGGCCCACAGCACCTCGGGACTCGGTTGCTTGGAGGCCTTCAGGCTGATGTCCCAGCCCGCGCCAATCACCAGATCCATTAGGTTGGCGCTGTCACCCATTGCCCCAAGCTGGGCCTGGACATCCGCGATGTGGTCGTCGTCGAAGCCGAAGCGGTAATCAGACAGAGGTTTGTTCTTCACCAAGATACCATCCACAGTCTCCCTGTAGCCGACCGTCCAAGCCAGGACGTCCCTCAACTTAACCAAGGGACCAGTGCCATTGGGATCTGTGGCGTAGACGCGGTAGGTCTCCACGGCGCCCTCCCCGGTGTCCACCGAGAGGCTGGCACTGACGCCGTCTATGCTGGCCCGGTAGCTGTCCCATTTGGCGACCACCTGCCAGTAGCCGTTCTTGTCCTTCTGCACGACGTCGGCATTCCACTCGGGAACGCTGAGCAGGAACGGGGCGCCAAGCTGCAGGGAACGCAGCTGGTCCAGGGTGAGCGGTATCTCGTCAGCTCCTCCTCCGATGACCAAGGCCGAACTGTAAGTCTCGCCAGGAGCCAAGGCGTTGACCATGGGAGACGCATCCGCTTCCTGCTCCCAGAACATCAGGCCTTTGTCCCCCAGCGACAGGCTGGCCTTCGGAGATATGTTGTGGGCCGCGGCCGTGCCGAGATTTTGGAGCTTCAGTGAAACCACGATATTGGCAGCGTGGTTAGCGTCAACGGTCGTGGCCTGGTACCATGCCTCCATATCAAAGCCGGAAGTGGAGCTTTCAACCGTGCTGCTGGTGACGGTCTTGCTCCCAGAAGATGTCTGGTACTTTGCGCTGCCTCCTGCGCCCTTCTTGTCGACCTTCACGTCCGCCTGGAAGCTCTGGTCCCAGGTCTCGGTGCTGATCTTCTCATTGTTTATCGAGTTATTCCAAGCGCTTTCCTGAAGGCCGCCCTCGTAGCTGGTAATCGTGCTTCTCGGCTGCACCTCGCAAGAGACCATCGACCAGAATATGTCGGGATAAGCCGGCACCACAGGAAGGGTCCCGGGCGAAATCACCGACTTGTCCATCGGAATTCCGCCCACGGATACTCCGACGACCTCCATGTAGTCATCGTAGGGGTCTTGGTCTGTTGATGGCTGGGTAGGGTCGGTCTTGTAATATTTTATCGGGTTGCCTTGGGCGTCAAAATAAGAGCCGTCCACCGGTTCGTTATCTTCATCAAGCACGTACCAGGGCTCGATCTCGAAAGTCTTCCGGTTGTAGGTGTAACCGTAAAGTTCCCAGACGTTGGGGATGCCGTCTCCGTCCAAATCCTCTTTGGAAGTGTCCAGGCCGGCGGCTTTGGCCGCCAAGAAGGCCGCGTCGGTCAATCCGTCGTGGTCGGCGTCTCGATGGTTAGGATCGGTGCCAAGGAGCAGCTCCACGTCGTCCTTCAACCCGTCCATATCCGAATCCAGCGCCGTCGAGGTCTCGTTCTTCTCCATCAGCCCGGCGTAATCAACCGACGTCAAGACTATTGAAAAAGAAACTACGATTACTGCTGCCAAAGCTACAACAAGCAATATCGGCAAAATATGCTTCATTATGTCTCCTCAGCGACCAAGTCTGCATTGTTTTGGGCAAATATATCTTTATTCCAAAGTGTTTTTCTAAAAAAAGCGCAAACTAGCGCTGCCTGAGAATCAGGGTCGGCGGTCGGAAAACCATACCAAAAGGCCTTAATTAATCAAGTTAGCAGTTTCAACCGTGATTCCTTGAAGAAAATCTACGAGAAAATAATGCCACCGGAATCAGGCCTGGCAGTGGTCGTCAAGAAAGGACAGACGCTGCGCGTCACCGACCTGGAGGGAAAGCAGGTCGTCGACATGGCCGTGTTCAACGAGAAGAACCCGCGGGAGAAGCTTTCCACTTCATACTCCCGCACCAGATACCCGCCGAAGAGGGGCAAGGGATACGTGCCCAGGGACAAGCTGTTGGAAGGGGATACGCTGATGTCCACCACCTGCAGGCCGATGATGACCATAAAGAAGGACACCAACCCGATAAAGGGGATGCACGACTGCCACAACCGCATGTGCAACTTCTACCTGTACGAGAAGCAGTACAAGGTGGGGAAGCGGGACGGCTGCCATGAGATCATCACCAAGGCGGTCGCGCCTTACGGCATCCTCTACGAGGACATACCCGACACCTTCGACATCAACATGAACTACCACCACGACTGCGCCAAGGGCTACTGGGTCATCGAGGACCCGACCAGCCGGCCCGGCGACTACATCGAGTTCAAGGCCGAGATGGACTGCATCGTGGGGCTCTCGAACTGTCCCAACGAGCACTGCAACGGTGGCAGGAACACGCCGGTGAAAATAGAGGTTTTCAAGTAGCCAGCTAAAATAGTATATAAAATCTGGGGGCCGAAAACAGCGGCCCTCCATGGATTTTTTTATTTACCGTCGACCAGCCGGTCTCGCGCCGCCTGCGCCGCGGCCATGGCCTCTTTCTCGTCGAAGGTCTTGATCTTGCGTCCCTCCATGACCACCTTGCCGTCGACGACCACTGTGTCCACGTTCTCCTGGGTGGCGCAGTAGACCAGGCAGGAGACCGGGTTGTGCGCCGGCTGGGTGTTGGGCTTGTCGAAGTCGAGGATGACGAGGTCGGCTTTCTTTCCAGGCTCGATGGAACCGATTTCCTTTCCCAGTCCCACCGACTTGGCGCCGCCGATGGTGGCCATCTCCAGCACCTGCTCGGCCGTGATAGCGGTCGGGTCCAGGGCATTAACCTTCTGCAGCAGTGCGGCGTGCTTGAGCAGTGAAATCATGTCCTGGTTGTTGTTGCTCGCGGCCCCGTCGGTGCCGAGGCTGACGGTGACGCCGGCCTTCAAAAGCTTGACCACGGGAGCGATGCCGTCGCCCAGGTACATGTTGGCCACGGGGCAGTGGACAACCTGCGTCCCCCGTTTCCTCAAGAGCGCTATGTCTTCGTCGGTGAGCCAGACGGCGTGGACCAGCTGCAGGTTCGGGCCGAGGAATCCGATGCTCTCCTCGAACTCGACCTCTCTCATGCCGTATTTCTCCCGCACCATCCTCAGCACGTCCGGGGACTCCGAGCTGTGCGACGAGAGCCACACCTTGTGCTTGCTCGCCAGCTTCTTGGCCTCCGGGAAGGTCTCGCGGGTCGTGTACCAGGCCGAGCCCGGGGCCACCGTCACGGTGATTCTCCCGCCCTCCGATCCGTGATACTCCTTGATCAGCCTCTCACAGTCCTTGATGGCGACGCCCAGGTCCTGGATCAAGGATTCGGGGACTCCGGTCTCCCTGCCGGCGGTGACAATGCCTCTGGAGAGGACTCCTCTGACGCCAGTTTTCTTGAAGGCCTTGATGACCGCGTCGGAGAGCTTGGGGCGCGGGTGCGCGTACATGAAGTCGTTGACGCAGGTCACGCCGGACTTTATCGCCTCGGCGCAGCCCAGCTGGGCGGCGGCGTGGCAGTCCTCGGGCCTCAGCCTGGGGGCGTTCGAGGCGACGGACTTTTTGTACCAAGCCACCAGCGGCAGGTCGTCGCCCAGCCCCTTTAGCAGATTTTGGAAGAGATGAGTGTGCGCGTTGACGATTCCGGGGAGAATTATTTTGCCAGCGGCGTCGACCGTTTCGTCGGCCGAGAATTTTTTCGTGATGTCCGTTCTTTTTCCCACGGCTTTGATCAGGTTGTCCTTTACGGCCACGGCGCCGTCCTTGATGATGCGCCTCCGCGGATCCACCGTGATGACGGTCCCACCTTGGATAATCATGTCGATTTTTTCCTTCACCCTTTCACCTTGTCAAAAGTTTTTCGGCGTTCTTGTGGTATATGAGCTCTTCCTCCTTCTCGGAGAGGCCCATGCCGCGGATGTTGCCAGTGAGCATCTCCATGTTCAGCGGGAAGGGCTCGTCGGTCCCGAACATCATGTGGTCGGCCCCGGCCAGAGCGTAGACGCAGCGCAGCGAGTCAGAGGAATAAGCTATACAATCGTAGTAGAGGTTCTTCAGGTATTGGCTCGGCGGCTTCTTGGCGTGCTCCCGGCAGCGCGGGTCGGCGTTGTAAAAGATGTCGAAGCGCCCGACCAGGTAAGGCAGGCAGCCGCCGGCGTGGGGCGCAACCAGCTTCAGCTTCGGGCATTCCTCGAGCACCCCGCCGAAGATGAGCTTGCCGATGACCATGCTGGTCTCGGTAGTGAAGCCGACGATGTCGACTATCTGGTGCTCTTCCATGGTCTTGTAGCCGGCCGGCGTGGTCGGGTGGAGGAAAAGAGGGACGCCGAGCTCCTCGACCCGCTTGAAGAAAGGACGGAAGTCGGGCGAATCCAGGTAGGTGCCGTTGATGTTGGTGCCGACCAGGACGCCGCTCAGGCCCAGGTCGAGGATGGCCCGGTCCAGCTCCTCCAGATAGTTCTCCCTGTCCTTGAGGGGCACGGCGGCCAGGCCGTAGAGCTTGTCGGGATATCTGCGGACCTTTTCGGCGATGTCGTCGTTCGTCTTCCTGGTCATCTGAGTCGCCTCCCTCGGCTCGAGGAAGTTGGTCCAAGGGCTGCCCAGGTTGACGGCGATCTTGTCGATGCCCGCGGCGTTGGCCTTCTCGATCTTCTTCTCGATGTCGAAGAAGTAGTCGGAGAAGGGTATGGCCAGCGGCGAGCCCGGCGGGTGACCTGCGTAGAATTTCTTCCCGTCCCTCTCGAAAATCCTCGGGGACTCGGTCCGCGCGCTCATAAAGTCGATGTAAATCTTAGGGTAGTAGTGGTGATGGATATCTATCAGCATCTTGCACCTGTTAACAGTCGGAGCTTGGATAAAAAAAGTTTCTCCCTAAGCCCGAATGTTCATTTTAAAAATAATCCACCAGGCTCTCAAGAGTTCAGGTCCATTGAAAATCCGGGAACATCGGGGCGTAAATCAGGAAGTGCAACAAGAGGAACGCCGCAAACAAGGCCAAGAGAAAGACGAGCCTCCACTTTGTTTTGACGAGCCTCAGGGTCACGACGCCGGCCGAGACCACGTACGCGGCGTTAGCCAATACATACAAGGGAATCACGCCTCCGAAGCCCAATCTCACCAGGTAATCCGCGTCGTTGCCGTAGGGAATTAAGAAATGCGGGAGCATCGCTACCGCCGTCGCCAGCGCCCGCAAAGGCCACGGGTGCCTGCTGCGACCCGCCAACGCCAACAGCTTCAGCCAAATCCAGACGCCAAAGATCGCCAAGGTCCCGTTGAACAGATGACCCCAGACTGTGAACCCCGGGGGAACATAAGGGCCATAGGGTTGGAAGTTGTGGCCGAATACCACGGACAGCAAGCGGTCCAGGATCATGAAGAAGAAATACATAGCGACTATCGCGCACAACGCCTCGGAAAGCCGAGGCCGCACCCAAGCCCAAGGAATTTTCACTGTCACCGGAATAACTCCTGAAACACATGAACCTCGGTCACCCGAACTAAATAGATGCAAGCTATAAGCAAATCGAAAAACACTGGAATAGGGATGGGGATGAAGGACGAAGAACTCGCCAAGATCAAGATTTACACCGAGGCACCCACTGCGCCCTACAAGGTCATCGGGAACGTCCAGGCCAAGGCCCACGCCACCTCTGCGGTCTCGAGAGAACCCACCCTGGACGAGGTGAACCACAAGCTGAGGGAGAAGGCCCTGAAGATGGGGGCCAACTCCGTGATCAACGTGAAGTACGAGCGCAAGAAGATGGACCTGGTGGGCTGGAAGCCGCTTACCGCCAAGGGCCAGGTGGCGACCGTGGAGGAGGGCGAGGCCCAGCTCGTCCTGGTGATATGCCCCGAGTGCTACGCGAGGATGCCGCTGAAGACAAACTTCTGCACCGAATGCGGAGCCAACCTAAAAGCCAGGAAATAGGGTGCTGAACAAGACTTGGAACTTTAGAAAGCTCTTTATAGCACCACGCAGTCATAACCGTCAGTGGAGAAATTTCATGAAAAGTTTCGTAATCGCGCTCATAGGCCTGACGCTGATAGCCGCGCTGAGTCTCTCGGCAGCGCCTGCGGTCGTGGCCGCTTCCGACGAGGGGCTGCCGCTCACCGTGCAGTACACGCTGCAGTACAGGCTCGAGCTGCCATGGCAAGGGACCTACTACCCAGGCAGCACCTCCATCCGCGTGGAGATGTACAACATCCCGATGAATACCGAACACCAGACAGTGCAGGCGACGTTGGACCAAGGCAGCATACAGACAGTCAACGGCAATGAAACTTGGGTCATAGACACCACGACCATTTACTCCAACAACATCTACACAGGGACCTTCGTGGTCACCGTGGATTTGGGAAGCACTGGCGCCATACCTCACCAGCCCCTGCCAATCTTGGTTGAGGAGGACGCGACCCAATACTTACTACCCGACGAGTTCGTCACAATGTCTCCCGACGTGGTCAGCCAGGCACAGCTGCTGCTGAGCCAGGTCGAGGACGACACCCCGCTGGTCATCGCCAAGTTCGTCGACTGGATAAAGAAGAACATCTCCTACGACGACGCCAGGTGGGCGGCTAGGGAAGCCGGGGCTACCATCCCGGACCTGACCGACAGCGAGACGCTGAGCGTCCGCTCCGGTGTCTGCACTGACTACTCCAACCTGTTCATGGGCTTCTGCCGCTCCGTGGGCATCCCGGCGCGCAACGTGATGGGCCACGGACTGAGGAGCACAGAAACTGACCTTGACCAAGCAATACAATCATCGGCAAGTCATGCCTGGACCGAGGTTTGGATTCCTGACTTCGGCTGGTTGACGGTCGACCCCACCTGGGGCGACATCGGAGATTCGCGCAAGATTGTCACAGCCAGATATCGAGATCAGACGTGGCGCTGGTGGTGGTACTACCCTCCAGCCGGGTCTGGAATAATAAATGAAGAAGCTACCTACAGCGCGACCCTCACCAGCTGGGACGTCATCGATGAGGTCACGCCGGTCACGCTTGCGCTGGAGGACACGGGAACTACCTTGGACTTCAACATCACGAACATCTCACCAATACCTTTCTTGGACAACATCGTTGTCAAGAGGGACTCGATACAGGACGGGACCTGGTCGGACTGGTTCAACCTCTCCAGCGACATAGTCTTCCTGAACCCGCAGGAGACCTACACCTACAGCGTGGCCAAGGAGAGCGGAGTCGGCTATTACGTCTGGTCGAGGATGGCCGAGAACGGGCTGACCGACTGGCAGTATCCAGGCGCCACCACGACCAACACGACAACACCGACCGGGACGACAACCCCGACAGGACCGACGATTCCAACAGAACTAATGGACTGGCTGCCTTTCGCCATGGTGGCTATCATCATTATCGCAGTGATTGGCTCGATATCGTCGGCGCGAAGGAGGCGAAGGCCCGTCCGCGCTGAGCAGCCCACAAATTTGAAGCCCGAACCGGAAGCCGCCTCCGCCGAGCCGGAAACTAAACCAGACCAAGTCCTAGCAATCTGCCCCAAGTGCCAGGCGCGCGTGCCGGCGGCATCAAAGTTCTGCACGGAGTGCGGCGCCGACCTCAAGCCGAGGAAGCGCAGGACTTAAAACAGATGTTGCTCATTGGCGCGTCAACGCGAACGACAGAGTGCTCTTCGAGTCGAACTGATCGCAAGTAATGGTGTCTCCGCTCAATGTCGCCGTGAAATGCCAGTGAGACGTGTTAAAAGTTTCCTGTACGTAGTAATAGTAATCCCCCTCAACCACACCCCCATAAACGGTCCCGGAAATGCTCCCCGAAGCCGAAGTGTAGCCATAAATCTCCCCACTCTGGTCCCAGCGGAGCTGAATTCCAGTTATGTGTATGGTCCCGGAAAAGTAGTAGTCGCTAGCAGAAGTGATTGTCCACGTCAGCGTTCCAGCGTCGTTGTAGATCCACGGCGTATAGCTATTCCCCGCGGTGGCAGTATAGTTTCCAGACCACGCACCCATCATGTCGGGCAGGGGTTCACCCTCCGGGAAGAGTTCCTCGGCCTTCTCCAGGGCCTCTCCCAGCGTCGGCTTGACACGGACGCCCTCCAAGTTCGGCAGCGCCGCCTCGAGGATGGCCTTCTTGATCTGCCAGCTGGTCAGGTCGGGGCGCTCCGCGGCTAGGGCCGTGGCCAGGCAGGTGAACTGCGGGGCGGCGAAGGAGGTGCCGTTCAGGCCGGCGGGCATCTGCGCGTAGATGATGTCGTCCGGGTTGTCGCTGTCGTTGAATTCCCGGATGCGGAGGTCGTTGCCGTCCAGGCCGCCGGCGATGATAACATGGTCCCAGGCGTTCGGGTACAGCTCCTGCAGAAGCTGCAGTTTCTTGGTGAGGTCGACGCCCATATTTCCGGCCGCGATGGATATCAGAATGTGGTCGAGGTAGGGCTGACCCATAGTTTCCATGCTGTGGAGAATCCCGGCCAGGAACTGGTACTCGCCCTCCTGTATTGTGGTGACGTCGGAACTCTCAACGCCATGCCGGTCGACGCCATCGGGGAAGTCGTCCTTGTACCCGATTGAAAGGTTGATCGCCGTCACCCGGTCGGCGTCATTGGCGTTGATCATGGCCAGGGCAATCGCGGGGACGATGGAACCAGAATTGATGTAACCCTTCCCCGTGCCGCTGGGCTGGTAATAGACGTCGACCTCGCTCTTGCTGGCCGTGGCCGACGACGAGCAGCTGCTAGCAATCTGCGAGACGTCGGTGCCGTGGTAAGTGTAGCCGTCGTTGGACCAAGCGTCGATGATCACTTGGTTGCTGTCGAGAGCAAATGAATCGTAGGCGTCCCAGAACCAACCGCTCGTCTGCTCGGCGTCCACGTAGGCTGCACCCTCCTGGGCCAAATCGATGGGGACACAGGGAAATGCGTCATCAACCCAGGACTCGTCCAGCAGACTACTGATGAAACTCGCTTCACTGCCCTCGGTGATTCGGGCCCAGTAGATGCCGCAAATCGGTAGTCCCATCACCAGCTCCCCGCCGAGAGAGCCAACCCCGGCCGATACAGTCTCTTTGGTGGTGCCCTTCTTCGCCAAGATGACGACCAAACCAGCGTAGGCGTCCATGTCGGCGATGGTGGTTCCGTCTTTGGTGATGTAAGTGACCTTGGTAACGGCTGGATAATCGCCGTCGTATACGACCACACCGTCGACCCTATTATCATACGGACGCGTTGACGTGGCCGTCGTGGTTGTGGGATGTGTTGTCGAGGTGCTTGTTGTGGTCGTGGTGCTCGTCGTCGTGGGGTAGGTTTGGTCATCCATCGCCGCAAACACACCTACTGCGACCAATGCAACAATCAGTATGGCGAGAATCACGTACCGTAAGGATTTCCGATTGGGCTTCACCTTTCTGCTGATAGATTTTACCTCTTCAGTGGAAGCGGTGCGCGCCGGCGCGGCCGCGGCTGGCGAAACCTGGCCCTGTGACCTGACGAAAACCTTGGAGCCGCAGTTTGGGCAGAACTTCGCCCCCTCCTTAACCTCGGCACCGCACTCGTGGCAGTAAGGCATAACCTATCTGATGGAGAAGACCATTCTCCAGGATATAACGTTATGCTGAAACTTGCCAAAAATCCAAAAATATTTGAACAGTGAAAGCGAAAAATACTGGGATACATTGAACGTAAAAATAGCAATCATGATTTTTGTCTCGACCTTACTCTTGGGGGGAATCGGGTTCCACCTGATAGAAGACGTGGACCTCGTGACCTCCTTCTACTGGACCGTCTCCACCGTCACAACCGTCGGTTACGGTGATATAGCGCCCCATACCCAGCTGGGAAAAATTTTCGCTTCGGTGCTCATGGTGGTCGGCGTGGGCTCCATATTTTATGCCTTGACTCTGATAGGTAAGAACATGGTCGAGGGGAGGCTTTGGTCTATGCTCAGAGGTACAGAGAAGGAAAAGATAGTCAAGAAGATGAGCGACCACGTGATAATCTGCGGGTACGGGCGGATAGGCCAGACGATAGCGGAAGACCTGATCGGCGCCAACGAAAAGGTGGTCATTGTCGACAACAGGGAGGACATCCTCAGAAGGGAAGCTGTCAATCTACCTTACATAACGGGCGACGCCACAAGCGAAGAGTGTCTGGAAAAGGCGAACATAAGGAAGGCGAAGGGCCTTTTCGCCACCTTCGCTGACGACTCGGTCAACATTCTGGTGACGCTGAACGCCAAGGACCTGAACCCGAACGTCCGCGTCATATCTCGGGCGGCGAACAAGGATGGGGTGAAGCACCTCAAGCGCGCCAAGGCCGAAGCTGTCGTGCTCCCAGAGAGGGAAGGCGGCCTGAGAATGTCAAAATCTTTCCTCAGCCCGGAAATCTCTTCCATGGATCACCTTTTCCAGGAGGGCGTCATCAAAACCGGCGCTGTTAAAGTCCAGGAAAATTCTGGAGTGGCCAACATCGCGCTGGCGGAATCGGGTATAAGGGAGAACACGGGCGTGATGGTCATGGCCATAAAAAGCGGAAAGAAGATAATCACGAACCCCGAGCCGAAAAAGAAGATAGAGGTCGGGGACATGCTCATAGTACTCGGGACCGCGAAACAGATACAAAAGCTAGAGGAATTGACCAGCTCGGCTTGATAGAGATTTTATAGAATCAGCACCACCTAAGGCATGGTGCGGCCGGCGGGATTCGAACCCGCGTAGCAGGCTGTTCCCGATTGTTCATGGGAAGCCTGAGTCTTAACCGCTGGACCACGGCCGCACAAGGTAGACTACAAAACGGATTAACTAAAGCCTTTCGCGGGCCACTTCGGTGAGCTCGGTCTTGGTCAGCAGCCCGATCAGCTCGCCGTCCAGATTCTCCACGGGCAGTCCCGAGAACCTCTTTTTGAGCATCACCCGGGCGGCCTCAGGCAGCTTGGTGTCGGTGCGGATGGTCGTCGGCGGCTGGGTCATGATGTCGCCGACGAGCAGGTTCCTGATGCGCTCGCTCTTGTACTTGTCGGGCACGACCTCCTGGAACGCGGCCAGCTTCATGGCGACGTCCCTGGCGGTGACGATGCCGATGAGGGACCTGCCCTCGATGACCGGGAGCGCTAGGATTTCCTCCTCGAGCAGCAGCTTGCGCGCGTGGATGACCCTGTCGCCGGGCGAGACCGTCGTCGGGCTGGCCTGCATCACCTGGCCGACGTAGACGTCCTCGTAGTCCAGGCAGATCTTGGCGAAGTCCATCTTGGTCACGATGCCGACGAGCTTGGGGCCGTCCATGACCGGCAGACCGCTGACATCGTGGTCGAGCATGAGCTCCGCGGCCCGCTTCACCATCACCTCGGGGGCGACGCTGATGGGATCGGAAGTCATAACGCTGGAGATGTGCAACCGGCCCGGGACCAGCCGGTAGGCGTGCAGGGAGCCGAGCTCCCGGGCGATGTCCTTCTCGGTGAGAATTCCGGCCACGCGCCCGTTCTGGGTGGCCACGATCCTGGAGATCTGCTCCTTCTTCATGTAGTCGATGGCGTCGGCCAGGGACCTGTCCTTGTCCAGGGCGACGGCTGGAGAGCTCATGACGTGGCTGACCCTCAATCAATCTCCCGCCTTGCGGACGCCGCGGGTGATGTCCGTCTTGGTCAGTATGCCGACGAGCCTGTCCCTCTCGACCACGGGCAGTCCGCTGATGCCCTTCCTCATCATCAGCAGCGCGGCCTGGGCGGCGTCGGACTCGGAATCTATAGTTACCAGCTCCTTTCGCATGATGTCCTCGGCGGTGAGCAGCGCCACGTACTTGACGTAGCGAGCCATGGGCCTACCTCCCCTCTCCAGCTTCCTAGTATATTTTATCTCGCGGCCCTTCGAGCTGTTGCTGAAGTCGAGCCGGGCGAAGGCGATGTCGCTCTCAGTTATCAGGCCGATCGGCTTGTCGCCGGCGGTGATTATGATCCTGCGGACGCCGTACTCCTCCATGAGTTCCACGATGCGTGCGATGGAGTGCATGCGGTTGGCCGTGACCACGTCCTTGCTCATCAGGTCCTTGACCTTGTAGCGGTCGGCCAGCGACTCGTAAAAGTACCTGACCAGATCCGTCTTGGTCAGTATGCCGGCGACCTCGCCGCCGTCGACGACCACCAGGCTGCTGATGCCCTTGTCGAGCATGATGGTGGCCGCCTTGGTCACGTCGGTCCCGAGCGACACCGTCAGGACCTTCTTGGTCATAAGCCGGGTGACCGGGATGTTGTCGATGGTGCGCATCTTCCAGGCGGACGAGCCGCTGCGGATGCGGGTGGCCAGGTCGTGCATGGTGATTATGCCAGCGGGCTTGCCCTTGTCCATAACGACAAGCCGCGTAATCTTGTGCCTCATCATCAGATTCTTGGCGTGAGCGACGGTGTCGATGGGTTTTACCGCCAGCACCGGCGAGCTCATGATGTCCTTGGCCTTCATACCAACAACCTCACCAGGTCGTGCTCCGTGATTATCCCGATCAGGTTGTCTCCGGAAACGACCGGCATCCCGCTGCAGTCGCTCGTCAGCATCAGAGCCGCAACCTCTCCCACGTCGGCCTCGGCGCGAATCCTGAGGATATCCCTGGACATTATCTCCTTCACTCCCACAGACATGGCGTCCTCGTAGCTGTTGGGCCCCATATGTTCAAATATCTTACTCGTGCCCAAGTAGCGCAGTATGTCCACGCTGGTCACTATGCCGACGAGCTTGCCGCCGTCGACGACAGGCAGCCTGCGGAACCCGCGCGACACCATGACGCGCGCTGCGTCGATTATCTTGAAATCCGGGCCGACCGTGGCCACGTGGCGGGACATGTAGTAGCTGACCTGGGAGCCGGTCTCGTGGGGTATGTAAGGGATAAAGTCGCGCTCGGTCACGAGTCCGATGACCTTATTTTCCCTGTCCAGAATAGGCAAGCCGCCGATGCCCTTGTCGAGTATCAGCTTGGCGGCGTCAACTATCGACATGTCGTTCCTGCCGCAGGTCAGCTCACGCAGCATTATGCTTCTCACGGGTTCGTTGATCGCGGCGAAAAAGTTGCCGCCGAACTTGGCCTCGATGATCTGGTGCTTCTCGCCCCCACCCAGGAAGTCTATCACGTCCATCGTCCGGACCGTGCCCAGGAGCTTCTTATTCCCGGGCTCGGCGACCAGGAGCCGCCTTATCCCCTTCCTAACCATGAGGTCGACCGCGGCCTTTATCCTAGTGGTCGGGGTTACCGTGGCGAAGTCCCTGGCCGCGAGCTTCATGATGTCGCCCTCCTCGCGGTGGATGCGCGACTTGAAGTCTATCGGCCCTCGATCGAGCGATTTGTAGTGCGGAGCCCTCTGCATTCAATCATCCACAGGCGAATTTTATCACGTCGGAGCGGCTCAGGACGCCCACCAGCCCCCCGTTCTCGACCACGGGCAGCCTCCCGTAATCCTTCATTATCATCACGTCGATGGCCTCCGGCAGCGGTGTCTGCGGCGAGACGACCTTGGCCGGCGTCTTCATCAGCGAGCTCACCTTGGGCGGCGACTTGAAGCGCCCCTTATCGGACTCCTCGGACAGCCTGGTCGTGCCGGAGCCTATGATGTCCGAACGCGTTATCATTCCGATGACCTCGTTGAGCCTTTTGCGCCTATCGTACCTGACGACGGGGAGGCCTGAGTAGTCCTTCTTTTCCATCAGGTCCCAAATTTTTGAAATCTCGTCTTCGGACTCGCAAGTCAGTACATCCTTGACCATCAGCTCGCCGACGAGCTTTTTCTCCGATACTTTGCCGGCGACCCGCCTGAGGATGTCCTCGAGCTTCACCAGCCCCACGATCGTCTTATTGCTAGAGGACCTGATCACCGGGACGTCGGAAACGTCCAGGCCGACCATCTGTTTGGCCAGCCCGGTCAGGCTCATCTCGGGAGTAGCGATGAGGCGGGAAGGGAACATTATCCCCGAGGCGGTGATGTTGGAGCGTGTTGACGTCACCTGTATCACCTCGCGAGAAGTTATTATCCCTGCGAGCTTGCCGTCATCTATCACCGGCAGGCTGCGCAGGCGCGTCGAGCGCATGAGCGCCCTCACCCTGGTAACGAGGTCGTTTGGCCTCACAGAATTTGAACAGGGCAGCATCACATCTCTAACGCTAACCCCGACGAGCATGTCCTGGCACGCCATGGCACCATCTACTCGCTCATAGTGTCCCGACAATTCTCGCAAACCCACATTCCGTTTACTTCGTACAAATCCGATTTAACCTCGCCGCAGATCTCACACACACTTTCATCTATGCTGCCCGAGGCCTGCCCGACTTGCTCGGCAGACAGATGTTCCGAGTGAACTGCGGTCTCCGCTATCTCCGGAGAGATAGTCGCTATGTCCGCGGAAGTGATTATCCCGACCAACTTGCCGTCCTCCACCACAGGAAGCCGCCTGATCTTGTTCTTAGCCATCAGCTTGGCAGCTTCGACGATGTCCTTGTCAGGAGAAATGTCGATTATCGGCACCGACATTATCTTTCCGACGCGGACTGTGCTCGGCTTTATGTCCTCGCTGACGACTTTCATGAGAACGTCTCGTTCCGTGAGGATGCCGACTGGTTTTTTTTCCTCAGTGACAACAACGCAACCCACTCCGACCTCAGCCATCAGCTTGGCTGCCTTGGCGACATTCGTCGTCCTTAACGCAGTCAGTACGTTTGGCGACATTGCCTCCCGAACTGGAACAACGCGCTTCATCGTACCACCGAATTCATATTGTCATTTCTACTTAAAACTCTTTAAGGCCAGAATCACTATTAATCTCGATTGCGATGGATGTTGAATCTTGGAAGACGGCCGCGGCCGTTGAGGCCGCGAAGCTGGTAAAGGACGGAATGGTTGTCGGCTTAGGTTCCGGGTCCACCGTCGCGAAGATAATCACGGCAATTTCCGATCGTGAGCCGAGAGCAACTTACGTGGCAAGCTCCTCAATATCGCAAAAGCTGGGCGACAAGTGTGGCCTGAATATGAGCACTCTCGATAAGAACCCGAAGCTCGATATAACCATCGACGGGGCCGACGAGGTCGATCCCAACTTCGACATGATCAAAGGTCAGGGCGGTGCACACACCAGGGAAAAAATCATGGCAGGCGCGGCCAAGAAGCTGGCAATCGTCGTGGACAGGACCAAGCTGGTCAGTAGGCTCGGTCAGAAATTCCCCGTACCGGTGGAAGTGCTGCCGTTCGCACCGAAATACACTATGAGCAAGCTGGCCGAGTTCGGCAAACCGTCGCTCAGGACCCTAAAGGGCGATATCCCTATGATAACGGACAACGGCAACTACCTTGTCGACCTCAAAATCAGCCCCATAAAGGACGCGGCCCTCATGGAGCGGCAGATCAACGCCATGCCCGGAGTCGTCGACAACGGCCTGTTCGCCGGAATGGCCGACCGGGTCATCGTCGGCTACGAAGACGGGTGCAAGACCCTGCAGGACAAACAGGATTTTATAAAATTTTTAAAGGACTGAACAAGACCAAAAAGCCGACTTCGCCCACCAAAAAAGCTTAAGGATTTGACAAATGAGGACTTTATGTGCCGGGGTAGCTCAGCCTGGTTGGAGCGCTCGACTCATAACGAAAACGCCGTTGTGAGTTCTGATTCACGGGATGATGTGAGATATCGAGAGGTCCGGGGTTCAATTCCCCGCCCCGGCACCATTTTTTCAAACGGTCCCCCACTTTAATCGTGTTGTCGATTATTGCCTAGTCGGGTATTTCACCGTTTACCGGGAGGAATCCAATCTTCCCCTTTACCTGGCGGTATCTCAACGCTTTGCCCAGGCGGGACCCAATTATCCTTCTTACTTGGAGGAACCCAATCGGCTTTTCCAGTGCCGATTACCAAAATTTCACAGCTGCCCGAGAAAGCGACTCCGCCAACCTCGCCAGTCACCGTAAGCTCGACTCGCCCCAAGTCCACGATACTTTGCACGGCTGAAAGATCGAACTTTACCATCAAATCGGGAATACCGTCGAAGTCGTGGTCACCAATACAAGTTGGCCATTGCTCGGCTGGCACGGAGTTTTCAAGCAAGATGGTGTCGAGGTCGATGTCGTTTACGTCATAGCTCCCCGAGAACTCTATGTAACAAGTCATCCATTTGCCCCGGCTGTTTTTATTCAGAGTGGCCGGATGAATTTCTATTTCAACCGGAGGCTGGGGGGGCGGAATGGGGACCATGACGCCGAATAGGGAAAGGGAAGCCGTAGCCCCATGGATTACGTTATTCTCCAAATCAATTGACTCCGTGATGTCAGTCCATGCGTTGTCAACAAGGTGCATTAGCCTGATTTCGTTTTCTCTTTCTTGAGCCAGTCCGGTTTCTCCGTAGTGTATCGAAATCGTTATGCCGTCTGCATAAACGGCTGTGGTGGCGATTTCGTAGAGCGTGTTTTCGGGTATGAGCTCAAATCCAGTCGGCGGCACCCCCGGCACCAGCGTGGATGTGGTGTCGCCGCTCGAAACAACGTTCTCGAAATTCACCTCAACGTTCTCCGTCAGCTCGACCGTCACGTCGGTTCCGGCCGGGGTGTTGTAAATTACCCGATACTCGAAAGCTCCCATGTCGACAACCCCGTTTACTATCCTTGGCTCGCCGTCTGCGTCATTCAGGGGCAGGCTTGGCGCGCCGTTATCGCCAGCGTCTATACAGGGTGAGCCGGGCCGCAAATGATAATCGCCAGCTGCCGAGTTTACGAACATCGGGTTGGCCGATATGTTGTTTGCCACGGTCGGAGAGCTTGAGGTCACATTCTCGATGTCGGTCACGTTGCCCCAGATATCGTTGTACCTTATAGTCGGTGAGGCGAGGAAGTTGTGAATCCCGCAGGTGTTGACGGCGATTATGTTATTGGTTATCCTAGGCGCGTTGACCATCATGGAGGGGTTGGTCCAATAGTTGCGTATGCCGTAGCCGTTGCCGACGATGGTGTTGTTGGTTATCGCTGGGTAAGTCGGGTACCAGTTGTTGTGAATCCCAGCATCAGCATTGTTCGTTATGATGTTGTTGGTTATGGTTGGCGAAGCAGCGTTGTTGTAAATCCCGTTCTCGTTGTTGGTTATGGTGTTGTTGTCTATTTTCGGGAAAGAATTGTTGCCGCTGCTGATTCCGAACACGTTGCCGGTGATGGTGTTGTTGATTATGGTGGGCGAGGCCCAATAACAGTTAACGCCCACCAAGTTGTTTTCGATGATGTTGCCGACTATTGTCCCGTTGAAGGTGCTGTAGTGGATGCCAAAATCTCTGCCAGCTATGGTGAACCCGGAAATTATAGTGACATTAGTTCCTTGAATCACGTAAGTGTAGTTGTCAAATCCACGCACCCCAAAGGCAGCCACTTTGCTGCCGTTTCCGGAAATTATCGTGACCTCGGGACCATTCGTGCTCTGAAGGGTTATTCCGTATTTCAAAAAGATGCTTTCCGCGTAATTCCCCGGGGCCACCAAAACAGTGTAACCAGCCGGGGCATAGTTCACGCCCTCGCCGATGGTGTTGTAGGGATGTGCCAACGTTCCGTCCTCAATACCGGAGGTGTTTGTGATGTCAACGTAGATTTGGCCTGCGGCCGCTGCCGTCGGTATGGAAGCCGCGGCCAACGTAGTAAAAACTAGTACCGAAAAAATTAGGGAACTGACTTTGTTCAATCTCATCATTTTACCACAATTTTCAGATAATAAATCCGAATTGGGCCAGTCATTAATTTATAACATCTCATTGATAAAACTTTGCTTACATCTGGTGAAAATTTGTTTATTCGGGTTCACTCCAGGAGCAAAAGTATGAAGCTCTTGAAGGGCTCGCCTTCCTTGACCGGGTGGACACTGAAACCGGCTTTGCGCACGGTCTTGTAGACGTCGATTCCCACCGCCTCCATGGACGGCCGCGCCTTCAGCGGGAACTTGCAGTTGGCCTTGGTCATGGTGCCGCGGTTGTCCGTCTTCTCGGCCACGCAGGGATCGCAGTACCTGCAGGGTCCGGAGACAAGCACCAGCGGCCGGTAGAGGCCGCTCAAGAAGGCGTCGCGTTCCAGCTCGACGCCGATATCGTGGACCTGCCGCTGCTCGTCCGCCTTGGCCATGCCGCTGAACTCGATGAGCAGACTTTTTTTGTAGTCCCTCAACCACTTCTTGGTCTCGGCTGGAGTCGAGGTGTAAGGCGGACAAGTGAGTCTGACGCCGTAGCGCCTGCACCCGAACTTGCATTTCTGCCGCACATAGTCCTCGGCGAAAACTTCGGCCGTAGAGATGAGCTTAACGGCGCTGGCGCCCCTCGCTTTGGCCTTTTCCTTCAACATCCTCACTGTTTTTTGGATAGCCATTGAGAACCCCCGCGGTCTAACAATAGTCTTCGGCCCGTCAATATAAGATGAGTTTCCGATTTGTGCAAAACGGCGCTTTAGCGGCCGCTGTCTTTTAGTAGGCTTTTTAACTCATGGCCTAAGTTTTCATTGGTGAAGGTAATCATGGCAAAATCATCGCAGGTCGGAAAGGACGACGTCAGAGCAGTCATACCAAAACGCGAACCCGACTCTCACAAGGGCGATTTCGGCAGGCTGCTCATAGTCGGCGGTGGCTCCCGTTACGTCGGAGCGCCGGCGCTCGTCGGCCTGGCCGCCCTGAGGACCGGGGCCGACTTGGCAGTGGTCGCTGCCCCCGAGAAAATCGCCTGGACAATCAACTCGCTCTCACCAGACTTGATCACGGTCAAGCTCCGCGGCCAGGACCTCGAGCCATCAAGCCTGGCGGCAATAT
>Ga0209164_1000651_pt1 | contig 68636 bp, 72 predicted proteins | sample MTBNYHSulfiMetaG_FD_187458 | JGI IMG/M metagenome (GOLD analysis project Ga0209164, IMG submission 187458) | Enrichment culture microbial communities from rom New York Harbor, USA that are MTBE-degrading - MTBE-NYH (New York Harbor Sulfidogenic)... | ecosystem: Environmental > Aquatic > Marine >... | reverse complement strand
CAGCGCCACGGCCGGCAGCGATTACCAGGCGGCAAACGGAACTTTAACTTTTACTCCCGGCCAGATATCAAAAACCATACCGATAGTTATTATCGATGACAGCGTTTACGAAGGCAATGAAACGTTCAATGTTACTTTAAAAAATCCGGTCAACGCAGAATTGGGAATCTTAAAAGCTAATATAACCATTAAAGACAACGAACAATCTCTTCCTGTTCTTAATTTTAATCCGGTTCTTTACAGTGTTAACGAAAACGAAGCCAGTGTTATTCTTTACGTATCTTTATACGGCGCTTCTAATAATACGGTAAGCGTAAATTATCAGACATATAATTTCAGCGCCACGGCCGGCAGCGATTACCAGGCGGCAAACGGAACTTTAACTTTTACTCCCGGCCAGATATCAAAAACCATACCGATAGTTATTATCGATGACAGCGTTTACGAAGGCGATGAAACGTTCAATGTTAAGTTGGAAAATCCGACAAACGCTACTTTAGGTTTTCTTCAGATGGCTACGGTTATAATAAAAGAAAACGAATCGCAGATAGGCCAGCAAGAATACGGACTTTCAGAACAGCAAAGCACTAATTATTAGAACAATAAAAACAATGCGTTAAAGCGTATCTGGTTTATCAGCCCCGCTTAACGGGGCTGGTTTATTTAATTTTTACCAGTCAGGCCTTTATTTTAAATAAAAATGAAAAAGATATATTCATTAATAATTTTAACAGGTTTAGGCTTTTTTATCATAAGCTTTATTTTATTTTCAGAAGAAATCACTATAAACCCTGAAGATGGTTTGTCTTTAGAAACGCAAATCAGAGAGTTAAGAAAAAAACAGGATTCGAAAATTATAATTTATGCTGTCGGCGATATTATGCTGGACAGGGGAGTGGAGCATATGATTATAACCAAAGGCGAAGGAGATTTTAAATTTCCTTTTATTAAAATAGCTCAAGACTTAAGGAAAGCCGATATTTTATTCGGCAATCTAGAAGGACCGATTGCCGAAAACGGAGTAAAAGTGGGTAGTATTTATTCTTTTCGCAGCGACCCTAAAGTTATTGAAGGATTAAATTACGCCGGTTTTAATATGCTTTCTTTGGCTAATAATCATATGTTGGATTATACCAGAACAGCGCTGGAAGAAACGATGAAAAATTTGAAAGATAATCAAATTGATTATGTTGGAGCCGGTTTGAATGAAACCGAAGCCTTTTCTTTAAAAATTAAAGAAACAAAAGGTATTAAAATTGGCTTTTTGGCTTATACCGATTTGGGTCTTTCTACCTGGCGAGCCAGAGAGAAAGAATCAGGTATGGCTTGGATTGAAGAAAATGAAATTGATAAAATTCGACAGAATATCGAGGAGCAAAAAAAGAAAATCGATGTCCTGATAGTTTCCTTACATTCCGGTGAAGAATATCAAAATTATCCCAATGCTTTTCAAGAAAAATTCGCTCGGACCTGTATTGACGCCGGTGCGGATATAATTTTAGGGCATCATCCTCATGTTGTTCAGAAAACAGAGGAATATAAAAACGGTTGGATTATTTACAGTTTGGGAAATTTTGTTTTTGACCAGTTTTTTTCTTCGGAAACAATGAAAGGAGTTTTATTGGAAATTATAATAATAAATGGTAAGATAGAGGAGGTTAATACCAAAGAGATCGCAATTTCTGAATTTTATCAACCTTATTTAGTTGAATAAAACATATTTGACAGTTAAACTTCATTTTGCTATTATCAAGATGAAGCCCGACAGGGCTTTTTAAATAGAGTATGAATCTTAAGCTTAAAAACAAATTCGAAAAAATTATTCCTTTCCTTAAGGACGTTCAGTTGGAATTAAAAAAAGTCAATTGGCCCACCCGGAAAGAGACCCTTAAATATACTTTGATAGTTATCGGCGCTTCGGCGATAGTAGCTATTTTTTTGGGCGGCTTGGATTTTATTTTTTCTTTTTTACTAAATAAATTTATTGTTCGCTAAGAGTTTATGCCCCGACAAAAACTTCCTCAAGAAAAAAGATGGTACGTTATCCATACTTATTCCGGATACGAAGACGCCGTTGCTAAGAATTTGAAACAACGTATTGAAAATTTGAGCATGGAAGATAAAATATTCGACGTGATGGTGCCTAAGGAAAAGAAAATTAAGATTAAAAACGGCAAAAGAAGAGTGGTTGAAGAAAAAATTTATCCCGGTTATATTTTGGTGGAAATGGTTGTTACTGACGATTCTTGGTATGTGGTCAGAAACACGCCTCGCGTCACCGGTTTTATCGGAGCGGGAACAACGCCCATTCCGGTCAGATTGGATGAAATTAAGAATTTAAAAGAAAGGATTGGAGTGAAAGAGCCGAAATACAAAATCGAACTTAAAAAAGGCGATTTGGTAAAAATCGTTGACGGTCCTTTTAAAGACCTCGACGGAAAAATTTCAGAAATTGACAGCGAAAGAGGAAAAATCAAAGTATTGGTTAATATGTTCGGTCGGGACACGCCGGTAGAATTAGATTCCTTACAAATTAAAAAAGTATAAAATTATGCAACTGCGCTGATATAATTTTCACCGTTGCTCAAATTATGAAAAAAATTAAAGCTATAGTTAAATTGCAAATTCCGGCCGGAGCAGCCACGCCGGCTCCGCCAATTGGGCCGAGTTTAGCTCAATACGGAATAAATATTTCTGAATTCTGTAAAAATTTTAACGACCAAACTCAGAGCCAAAAAGGCTGGATTATTCCCGTTGAAATAAAGGTTTTCGAAGACAGAAGTTATGAGTTTAGTTTAAAACAACCGCCGGCTTCGGACCTTTTAAGAAAAGCTGCCGGGATCGAAAAAGGTTCCGGAGAACCCAATCGAACTAAAATCGGTTCTATTACCAGAACTCAATTAAAAGAAATTGCTCAGAGAAAAATGGAAGATTTAAATACTCAAGATATTGAAAAAGCAATGAAAATCATTGAAGGAACAGCCAGAAGTATGGGTATCACTATTGAGCAAACCGAGCTATAATATTTAAACGTTTTTTTATATGATTTTATCCGATAAAGATATAAAAAAATATATTAAAGAAGGGAAAATAAAAATATTACCCGAACCTAATTTTGAAGAACAATTAGGTCCTTGTTCTTTGGATTTACATTTAGGAAACAGTTTCAAAACTTTTAAACCCAGCAGATATCCCTATCTTGATCTTAAAAGAACGACAAGTTTTGACGATCTTATGGAAGACATAAATGTTCCTGACGGAGCTCCGTTTGTTATTCAACCTAAGGAATTTATTATCGCCGTAACCCAGGAAGAATTAATATTGCCCGCAGACGTTATGGGAAGATTAGACGGAAGAAGCTCTTTAGGAAGACTGGGCTTAGTTGTTCATTCTACCGCCGGAAGATTCGATCCCGGTTGGTGCGGAAAATGCGTTATGGAATTTGGCAATCTCGGCATAATGCCGATTATTCTTTATCCCGGCATGCGTATCGCCGCAATGACATTCGAAACTTTATCTAATAAGGCAGAAAAGCCATACAACAAGCAGAAAGACCATAAATATGCCGGACAAAATAAAGCAACTTCAAGTAAAATAAACCAAGAACCTGATTTAAACAATAATATATAAACATGGGAAAAGGGCATCCCGAATACCAATATTTGGACCTGCTGAAAGAATTGATGGAAAAAGGAGTTGAACAAGTTGATGCGGGCACGGGAATTAAGACTTATAGTTTGTTCGGAAAACAGTTTCGTTTTGACCTTTCGCAAGGATTTCCCTTATTAACAACAAAAAAAGTTTATTGGAAAGGATTGCTTTATGAGCTCTATTGGTTTATAAGCGGACAGAAAAATATAAAATATCTGGTTGATAATGATGTTCATATTTGGGACGATTATCCTTATAGGATTTATCGAGAGAAAATAGAAAAAGGAACCGAAGAAGAAATGACCAAGGAAGAATTTATAGAAAAAATAAAAAATAATGCGGATTTTGCCAAAAAGCATGGGGATTTGCCGCACGTCTACGGAGATATGTGGCGTCATTGGCCGGCAAAAAATGGTAGGTCGATTGATCAGCTGAAATGGATGATAGAAACTATACGCAGAGATAAAAGCGCTCATAATGCGATAGTAGATTCATGGAATCCGGAATATCTTTATGAAATGGCCTTACCCGAAGAAGCTTGTCGTTTTCCTATTTGTCATAATTTATATCAGGTAAATGCTAACGGAGGCAGACTTTCGCTTCAACTCTATCAGCGTTCTTGCGATATATTTCTTGGAGTTCCTTTCAACATAGCTAGTTATTCCTTGCTTACAATAATTCTGGCCCAGGTTACGGGTAATAAACCGGGAGAATTTATCCATACCTTTGGAGATATTCACTATTACGAAAACCATTTAGAAGCTATAAAAGAACAGGCCAAAAGAGAACCAAGGCCTTTTCCGATAGTAAAATTGGATCCAAACGTAAAGGAGATAGATGATTTCAGGCCGGAAAATGTAGAGCTTATAGGTTATGATCCTTATCCTCGGATAAAAGCCGAATTATCTCCTGTTGGAGGAATAATTACGAAGAATTGGAAAGATTTCTTACAAAAAAATAAAAAGAAATAAAATGATTTCAATGATTTGTGCGGTCGGTAAGAATAAAGAAATTGGATTTAAAAATAAACTGCTGTGGCATTTGCCCGAGGATTTAAGGCATTTTAAAAAAATAACAATGGGACATTGCGTAATTATGGGACAAAAGACTTTTGAATCGATTGGAAAAGCGTTGCCGGGCAGAAAAAATATTATTCTTTCGCTGACCCCGAATTATATGGCGAAAGATTGCGAGATTTCTAATAATCTTGAGGAAATCGCAAATAGGTATAAAGATTCCGAAGAAGAAGTTTTTATAATCGGAGGAGCCAGTATTTATAGACAATTTATAAAATATGCAAATAAATTATATTTGACTTTGGTTGACGACTCTCCGCCGGCCGATGCTTTTTTTCCGGATTATTCTGAGTTTAATCAATTAATTTCCGAAAGCGAATTACAAGAGGAAAACGGTATTAAATATAAATTTATAGAACTAAAAAAATAAACATGTTTTTAAAGGCTGAAAAATTATTAAAATTAGCTAGAGAAAAAAGAATCAAAGGATTTCAGTAAAGGAAATTGACCACGTCTTAAGGCGTGGGTTTTAATATATATGGATTTAAACTTAAAAAAAGAAGACTTCGAAATTTATAAATTGATTAAAAAAGAAATTTCTCGTCAAAGAGAAGGATTGACCTTAATTCCTTCGGAAAATTACGCTTCAAAAGAAGTTATTTTAGCAATGGGAACGCCTTTAAGTAATAAATACTCCGAAGGCTATCCCGGAAAAAGATACTATTCCGGCAATCAATTTATCGATGAAATAGAAAAAATAGCGATCGAAAGAGCTAAAAAAATTTTTAAAGCCGAACATGCCAATGTTCAAGCCCATTCCGGTTCCCAGGCTAACGAAGCCGTTTATTCGGCTTTGCTTGAGCCGGGGGATAAGGTTTTAGCTCTGGATTTAGCTTGTGGCGGGCATTTAAGTCACGGCGCAAAGATTAATTTTTCGGGCAAGTTCTATAATTTTTTTCATTACGGAGTAAACCAGAAAAATGAAATGATTGATTTTTCCGAAGTGGAAAAAAAAGCAACGGAATATAAACCGAAGCTAATCGTTGCTTCCACCACTTCTTATTCGAGGATTTTAGATTTTAAAAAATTTAAAAAAATAGCCGATAAAATAGGAGCTTATCTTCTGGCCGATATCGCTCATATTGCCGGCTTGGTTGTAGCTGGTTGTCATCCTCATCCTTTTCCTTATGCCGACGTGGTAACAACTACTACTCATAAAACCTTAAGGGGTCCTCGAGGCGGGTTAATTCTCTGTAAAAAAAATTTAGCCGATAAAATTGATAGAGCGGTTTTTCCCGGTATTCAAGGCGGACCGCTGGAACATGTTATAGCGGCCAAAGCGATTTGCTTTAAAGAAGCAATGAGCCCCTTTTTCAGAACTTATCAACGTCAGATTATTAATAACGCCAAAGCAATGGTAGAAACTTTTAAAAAACAAGGGTTTAGAATAGTTTCGAACGGAACCGATAATCATTTATTCGTTATTGATATTTGCGCCGTTGACTTAGAGTCGCTACGCATTCAAGAAGAGTTGGAAAAGATTAGTATTTTTGTTAATCGAAATAAAATTCCTTTTGATAAAAGACCGGCTTTTAATCCTTCCGGGATTCGGATGGGTACCCCGGCCATTACCAGTCGAGGATTAAAAGAAAAAGATTGTCAGGAAGTGGCCAAATTAGTTTGCCAAATGATTAAAAATATTAAAAATAAAAATCTGAAGATAAAAATCAAAAAAAGGGTAAAAGAAATTTGTCAAAAGTTCCCGGTTTATGAAAATTTTTAACGGTAAAAAAATATCAGAAAATATTTTAAAAGACTTAAAAAGTCAAATTCATAAAGGGAAGAAAAAACCGACTTTAGCAATAATTTACGTCGGTCGAAATTCTGAATCAGATCTTTACATTAAAAACAAAAAAGCGGCAGCTGAAAAGATCGGTTTGAAGGTTTTTTGCCATCGATTCAAAGAAAACATACCGGAAAAAGAAATTATAGCCAAAATAAAGAAAAATAACGATTCTTCTTCGGTAAATGGAATTATTGTTCAGCTACCTTTACCTAAGAAATTTAATACTGATAAAATAATAAACTCAATTAATCCTCGAAAAGACGTTGACGGCTTTCATCAAATAAACCGAGATTTATTGAAAAAAAACAACCCTTATTTTTATCCGGTATTGCCTTTGGCCATCAGTATTGCTTTAAATTCAGCAACGAAAAATTTAAAGAATAAAAAGATCGTTGCTTTGGTTAACTCCGATATTTTCGGCCAAACTTTAAATAATTTTTTTAAGAGAATTGGAATTAAAATTAAACATTTAACCGGGGAAATAAATCTTTCTTTATTAAAGTCGGCCGATGTTATAATTTCAGTTCGAGGCAACCCCGGTTTCATCAAAAGAGAAATGATTAAAGAAAAAGCGATTTTAATCGATGCCGGCATAAAAATAACGGCTAACAGGCTTGAAGGGGACGTGGATAAAAAAAGCGTAGCTAATAAGGCTTCATTTTTAACTCCGGTTCCCGGCGGAATCGGACCCCTTACCGTGGCTTTACTTTTAAGAAACGTTTGCTTAACTGATCAAAATTATGATTTTAGGAGTTAGCGAATTATTAAAATTAGTCAGAGAGAAAAATTTAGTAGAAAATCTTTCCCAAAGAGAATTAGAAAATCCCGAAGGGGCCGGTTTTGACTTAAGAGCAGGGGAGTTATATTCGACGAAAGAAGAAGGTTTTTTAGGAGTCGAAGAAAGAAAAACTCCGGCAGTTGAATTAATTGCAAAATTTAACCCTCAAGAGGTTAAAAAAATTTCTTTAAAACCCAAAACTTATTATTTGATAAAAACCGCTGAAAAATTAAATATGCCTCAAAACCTTTTAGCTCTTTTTACTCCCCGGTCAACGCTTTTCCGTTCCGGTCTTTATATTTTAGGCGGCCAAACCGCACCGGGTTATCGAGGAGAATTGACCGTCGGAATTTATAATTTTAGCGAAAAAGAATTCGTATTAGAAATGGGCGCTCGCGTTTTACACATCATGTTTTTCGAAATCAAAGGAGAATCCAGTCTTTATCGGGGGCAATGGCAAGGCGGGAGAGTAAGCGCTAAAAAGAAAGAAAAACAGGTTTAAACAAGATAAATTAGGAGATAATTTTAACAGCGAAGAAGCTGTTTTTTTTATTAATATAAGTTATAATGAATTAATGGAAAAAGCGGCTAAAAAAAGAATTATTTTTTGGCAGTTTTTAGAATGGTATTTTGTTGACCAATCTTTATTGATTCTTAAAGCTTGGAAAAATTATCTCCGTTTTAACTTTGAATATTTTTCCATTCCTTTGCTTTTAAAAACGTTTTTTTCTCCCTGGAGAAGATATGCCTGGTCTTACGGCCGGGGTTTTAATTTTAAGAGATATCTCGATGCTTTAGTTTCTAATGCGATTTTTCGGGTCCTGGGCGCCGTTTTAAGGCTATTCCTGATTATTATCGGAACTATTTTAGAGATAGCCGTTTTTTTAGCCGGAATGGTTATTTTTATTTTTTGGATATTTTTACCTTTCATTATAATTTCAATGTTTATTCTTGGTCTGCAGATTTATTTTTAATTTTCAATTATGTTTAATTTTCATCTTGAAAAAACCGCCATTTATAAAGCCGTGAAATTGTCGGGCAGCTTCACTCTGGTTAAGGCTTTTCGAAAAGTTTTTTTTACTATTTCTGTTTTTTTAATTTTAATTTTTGGTTACGGTTTTTTAGGCGAAAACTTTTCTCAGGCATTTCTTAAAATTATTTTAGGCAGTTTTTTGATATTTTTAAGTTTTCTTATTAGTTTTTTCTTAGCGGAAAAGTTTTTTGAATTAAAATTGAAAAAACCAAAATTAAAATACCTTTTAGAAGAAGCGGTTTTAAATCCGGTCGGATTAAACTTGGCTGATTTTCTAAGCTTTGAGGTGGCTAGGGCGGTTGCCAAATCAATCAAATTCGCCAAATCAAGAGATTTAAGCGAAATAAGCCCTTCGATTTTGTCTTACTTTATTTTAAAAGACAATAAGGAGCTGAATTTCATTTTTTCCCGTCTTTTGCTGAATTTAAAAAAAGTTGAAGGAATATTAAAAGCCAATTTAAAATTATTAAATAAGAACGGAAAACGTAACGGTATTTATTCTAAAGATTTTCAGAAAACGATTTTATCGGCCTTTGAGGTGGCCCAAACTAAAGAGCATCAAAGAATTGAAACAGGGGATATGCTGACCGCTTTAGCCAAAAACGATTCGGTTTTTAAGAAAATTTTAATCGATTTCAAACTTAAGGTCGAAGATATTCAGAATTTAACTTGGTGGTTAGAATCTCTTCGAGAAGAAATTGATAAAAATAAAAGATTTTGGGAATGGGAAAATCTAATCAAAAAAGGAAGTCTGGCTAAAGACTGGGCTGCTGGTTATACCGTGACTTTAGATAAATTCGGAGTCGATTTTTCAAAAGCGGTCAGAATGTCTGGTTTTCCCAGAGTAATAGGCCATAAGAGAGAGATTCAAGCAATGGAAAGAATTCTTGCCCGGAAAGAAATTAATAATGTTCTTTTGGTGGGCGAACCAGGAGTAGATAAAAAAGATTTAGTTTTAACCGTTGCCACCAAAAGCGTTTTGGGGGAATTTTTGCCCGAAGTTAATCATAAAAGAGTGGTTCAGTTGGATTTATCTTTATTAGCCACCCAGACCGAAAATCCTGAAGAAGCAGAACTTGTTTTAGAAAAAATTTTTCAGGAAGTAATTAAAGCCGGCAATGTTATTTTATTAATTGACGAATTCCACGATTATCTGGGCGGCCCGGCCCGTCCGGGGATTTTGGATATTTCCGGAGTGATTTCCAAATATCTTCATTTGTCTGAATTTCAAATCGTTGCTTTAACAACTTTCGCCGGTCTGCATAAATATATAGAACAAAACCCTTCTGTTTTATCTCTTTTTGAAAAAATCGAGATGGCCGAACCTTCGGAGGCAGAAACGTTAATGAATCTAGAAAGACTCACTTTGGCTTTGGAGAAAAAATATAAAATATTCGTTTCTTATCCCGCCCTCAGAGATATTGTTGTTTTTTCGGATAAATACATTCAAGACGTTTCTTTCCCTAAAAAATCGATTGATTTGTTAAACGAAATAATAGTTTACGTTTCTTTAAAGAAAGAAAAAATAGTTAAACCAGAACACGTAGCTAAAATTTTTTCCGAAAAAGCAGAAATTCCAATAGGAGAAGTTGAATCGGGAGAAAAAGAAAAATTGCTCGATTTGGAAAATTTAATTCATCAAAGAATTGTTAATCAAGAAGAAGCGGTTAAAGAAATCAGCGCTGCCTTACGAAGAGCCCGGGCGGAAATAACCATCAGGAAAGGACCGATCGGCGCTTTTCTTTTTATGGGACCGACCGGTGTCGGTAAAACCGAGACAGCCAAGGCTTTAGCCGAAATTTATTTCGGTTCAGAAAAAAGAATGATTCGTTTGGATATGTCCGAATTTCAAACAACAAAAGATATCGCTCGTTTAATAGGTTCGCCGGGCGAAGAAGGATTTTTAACCACTAAAGTCAGAGAAGATCCTTTTTCTTTAGTTTTATTAGATGAATTTGAAAAAGGCCATCCTAATATTTTAAATCTTTTTCTTCAGGTTTTTGACGAAGGAAATTTAACCGACGGTCTTGGCCGAAAAGTCAGTTTTCAGAATACGATCATCATCGCTACTTCCAATGCCGGTTATTTGGTAATTTTAGAAGCGATTAAAAAGAGTATTTCTTTTCCATTGATAAAGGAAAGACTTCTTGATTATTTATTTGAAAATAAAATCTTTCGACCGGAGCTTATAAATAGATTTGACGCTGCTATTATTTTTAAATCTTTAACTAAGGAAAACTTACTTAAAATCGCCGAACTTTTGCTTTTAAAGTCAAAAAATAATTTAGCAAAAAAAGATATTGAATTTAAGATTACGCCAAAACTTCAAGAAAAAATCGTGGAGTTAAGTTACGATCCAACTTTCGGAGCCAGAGAAATGAGAAGAGTTATTCAAGATAAGATAGAAAACGTTTTAGCCGAAGCTTTATTAAGAGATGATTTAAAAAGAGGGGATAAGGTAGAGATTGATCCTGAGAATTTTAAAATAATTATTAATTAACAGAAAAGAATAAACCAAATTGGTCCCGCCAAGGCGGGATTTTTTATTTTTAATAAAAAAGCATCAAATAAGGCGTTGTGGATAATTTGTGGAAAAATAGCCGTATTTTTAAGATTGACAGATAGGTTAAAGTGGGATATCTTATAAATGAAAAGGATAATTGTGGATAAAAGTGGGAAAACGATTAAAATCTGTGGATAAGTATATGTTTATAGGAGAATATTCATACACTATAGATTCAAAAAAAAGGATGGCTATTCCTTCAAGATTCAGGAAGGAGCTAGGAAAAAAAGCGGTAATTACCCGCGGTATAGATAATTGTCTGGTAGTTTATCCGATGAAGGAGTGGGAGAATTTAGCCAAGAAGTTAGGTTCTTTACCGGCTACTCAAGTTGATGCTAGGAAGTTCTCTCGAATAATGCTGGCTGGAGCGATGGACGTAAATCTGGATAATCTTGGCAGAATCTTACTTCCTGATTATTTAAAAAACTACGCTTCTTTGAAAAAAAATATAGTTATCTGCGGATTATTCAATCGCTTAGAAATTTGGGATGAAAATAAATGGCAAGATTATAAAACAAAAACAGAAATGACGGTGGGCGATATTGCCGAAGGATTAAAAGAATTAGGTCTTTAATTATGCATATTCCAGTCTTGCAAAAAGAAGTTTTGGAATATTTAGATCCGAAACCCGGCGATAATTTCATCGATTGCACTATTGGTGAGGGCGGACATTCTTTAGAGATAATTAAAAGCATATTGCCCAAGGGTAAAATTTTAGGAATCGATTGGGATAATAAATTGTTGGAAATTTTAAAATTAAAAATAAAAAATCTCCAGTTAGAAAAAAATTTTATTCTTGTTTGTGATAACTTTAAAAATTTAAAGAAAATTATTGAAACTAATAATTTTCAGCCCGATGGCATACTGATCGATCTGGGATTCGCCAGTTCCCAGATAGAGGAAAGCGAAAGAGGATTTTCTTTTCAGGGCGATGAAAAGTTGGATATGAGGTATAATCCGGAACTAAATGACTTAACGGCCGAGAAAATTATAAACAATTGGTCCGAAGAAGAAATAAGAAAAATTTTGGAAGAATACGGCCAGGAACGTTTTGCTAAAAAGATTGCCGAACAAATAGCAAAAGAAAGAAAAACCGGACCGATTAAAACTACTTTCCAATTGGTCGAAATCATAAGAAAATCCCTGCCCGACTGGTATCATTACCGAGAGCAAAAAATTCATTTTGCCACTCGAACCTTTCAATCTTTAAGAATCGTTGTTAACGGAGAATTAGAAAACCTGAAGAACGTTTTACCTCAAGCTTTGGAAGTTTTAAAACCAACCGGCAGAATGGCAGTAATTTCCTTCCATTCTTTAGAAGATAGGATTGTTAAGAATTTTCTAAAAGAAAAAACTAAAGGAAGATTGCTTGGTACGCGCCAAGAGCATTCAAAGTTTCGCCAAAGGCAGGTTCTTAAAATATTAACTAAGAAACCAATTACGCCGACCGACGAAGAAATTACGCTAAATTATCGTTCCCGTTCGGCAAAATTAAGGGTCGCTCAAAAAATCATTTAAATATTCTAGAATATGAGTCAAGTATCATTAATAGTCATAAACCGAAAGAAAAATTTAAAATTATTTTTTGCGATTAATTTTTCGTTAATTATCGTTCTCTTGGCTTTATATATTTTTCAAGCCAGTTTAATGATAAAAGGAACAGCTTTTATTAAAAATTACGAGAACTCAATTTACGAAATTAACGTCCAAAATAAAGATTTGGAAATTGTTTTTTCCAAAAAAAATTCTTTAAAAATAGATGATAATCTTTTAGGGGAATTGAATTTTGAAAAAGTGACTAAAATAGATTATATAAGAATTTTAGAACCGTCGGTTGCGGCTAAATAATAAGCAAAATGAATAAAAGAAGAATTAATTTAATTTTAATTTTAATTTTTATTTTCGGAGCGATCATTATTGGTCGCTTAATTCATATTCAGGTTATCGAACACGAAGGTTATTTGGCCTTTGCCACGGGGCAGCATAATTTATCTCAGGCGCTTGAGCCCAATCGGGGAGATATTTTTGCTCAAGATAAAGAAGGAAAACTCTATCTTTTAGCAACTAATCGTGACACGAAGATGGTTTTTATTTCTCCCAATCAAATCAAAGACAAAGAAGAGGTAATTTCAAATTTAGCCGAGATTTTAAATATAGAAAAAGAAACGATTTTAGAAAAAATAAATCAGAACCAGAATCTTTATTCTTTAATAATAAAAAAGAAATTAACCGAAAAAGAGGTGGAAAAAATTAAAGAACTAAAAATCGAAGGGGTTCATTTGGGGACCGAAACTTACCGTTATTATCCCGAGGAAGAAACAGCTTCTCATATTCTTGGTTTTGTTGGCGGTGAAAATTCGGGTCAATACGGGATAGAAGGGTTTTATCAGGAAGATTTAAAGGGTAAAAGCGGCTTGCTCGTTGGTGAAAAAAGCCGTCAAGGTTACGTTGTTTATTTCAATTCCCAAAAATCTTTACCAGCCGAAGAAGGTTCTGATTTAATTTTGGGAGTTGATTCTTATATTCAATTTAAAGCCGAAGAATTGTTAAAAGAAGCCAAAAATTCTTTAAATATAGAAGATGGTCAGATTATAGTTATAGATTCTAATTCGGGCAGGATTATCGCTGCCGCTTCTTTCTCTAATTTTAACCCTAATAATTATTTCGATTACGATTTAGAAGTTTTTATGGATTCTTTTTCTCAAAAAATTTTTGAACCCGGATCGGTATTCAAACCGATAACTTTAGCTATTGCGATAGAAGAAGGTAAAATAACTCCCCAAACCACTTATATTGACGAAGGTTTCGTTAAAATCGGTCCCGACACTATTTTTAATTACGACAAAAGAACGTACGGAAAAGTTTCGATGACCGAAGTTCTGGAGAAATCAATTAATACGGGCGCGGTTTTTGCCAGCCAGCAAGTTTCTCATAAAACTTTTTTGGATTATGTCGAAAAATTCGGTATTTTCGAAAAAACTTTCGTTGATTTGCAAGGAGAAACCTATTCTAAAAATGAAGTTTTAAAAAAAGGTTATGAAATGAATTTTGCTACTGCCGCTTTCGGGCAGGGAATAAGCATGACGCCTGTTCAATTAGTAAGAGCGTTTTCGGTTTTTGCCAATGGAGGAAAACTGGTTAAACCTTATTTTGTTCAGGAAATTAAAAAAGCCGATGGAACGAACTTAGAAACCGAACCCGAAATTCAAAATCATCAAGTTATTTCTCAAATTACCGCCTCTAAATTAACGGCGATGCTAGTAAGCGTGGTAGAAAAAGGTTTTAGCAAAAAAGCTAAAGTCCCGGGTTATTATGTTGCCGGTAAAACCGGTACGGCTCAGGTGCCCTTATCGGCTTTAGGCATTAATCGATCGGGTTATTCTGAAAAAACCATTCAAACCTTTATCGGTTTTGCTCCGGCTTTTAATCCTAAGTTTTTAATTTTAGTAAAATTAGATAATCCTCAAACCAAGACGGCCGAGTACTCGGCTGTTCCTATTTTTCAGAATTTAGCCAAATACATTATTGATTATTATCAGATACCGCCCGATTACGAGGAATAAAGTAAAATCAGAGAATAAAACCATATGTTAAATAAATTTCAAAATATTATTTACTCTTTTAAAAAACCGAAGATTATTTTTATTTTAAGTAAAGAAAAGAATTCTTTTTCCGAAACTGTTTTTTCTGTCCTAAAGAAATATTTTGAAGTTAAAAATATAAAAAATAAAATAAAAATCTCCGATCTTTTAAATAACAGAATTTTAATTTTAGAACCAAAAATCGAAGAATTGAAAAATTTTGGATCATTACTTAAAAATATCGAAGCGCCGATTTTGATAATTAACGACATTGAAGAGGCTGATTCTGGTTCTGAAAAAATAATTCAAGATTTTTCTTCCTCGAGTTTTTTATTGTTTAATTCTGATAACGAAAAAATCAGGAATTTAAAAGAAAAAATTCAATCTCAAAATCTTAGTTTCGGTTTTGAAGAAGGAGCTGATTTTCGAGCCACCGACGTTAAAACGAACGGAGGAACAAACTTTAAGATAAATTATAAAGGCAATACGGTTCCTTTTTGGTTGGAAAAAGCCGGCGGTCGGGAAAAAATTTATCCGGCTTTAGCCGCAGCCGGGGTCGGAGAAATTTTAAAATTAAATCTATTAAAAGTTTCAGAAGCTTTAAAAAAAAATCAATAGACATAATCTTTGAAGTATGTTAGAAATTAATTAAAACAAACGTTAAAAGGCCCCATCGTCTAGTGGCTTAGGACGCAAGGTTCTCATCCTTGTAACAGGGGTTCAACTCCCCTTGGGGCCACAAATTCTTTCCAGGAAGACTTCCTGGAAAGTTTTGTTTTCCTGAGAAATATGATATCCTGTTAATGGAGGGTTTAAAATGGAAGAAGGGGATTTTCCTGGCGGAATGAAATCGTTAATAGATGCCTGTTTATCGGGAAAAAAATTCAACGATGGCCAGTTAAAATTGGCAAAGGGAGAAGTTTATGAATCTTGGAATAAAGAAGGGTTTCAGTATTTCATCATAATGCTTTCGGGAAATTATTTTATGGGAATTGATTTAGGTCTTTTTTCTAATGACGGTTTATCTTTGATTGCCGATGAAGTTGAAAAAGAAATAAACTCCCGACACTTTCTGGATTTTCCCGCACCGGGTCTAGCGGTGAGAAGAATAATTATAATAAAAGATAGAGAAGAAGAACATTTGTCTTTTGTTTTTAATGTTTCTTTCCGCAGGAACAGCAATTTTTGTAACAGAGAGAAAAATCAGGAAATAGAAAAAAAATTAGACGAAGCTCTCGAGGATTTTAAAAAAAGATTTGCCGTATTTTTTCGTAACGAATAAAACTTTGTTCTTTCTGTGCCAGATCCCGTCGTAATCGGGATTTTTTATTGGCAAAGGGCTACAAAAAAACTTATAATTTTTATATAATAAGAGAATAATGGACAAACATAAATGGCACAATCTTTCTTGGCAGGAAACGATTAAAACTTTAAAGAGCGATCAAGAGACGGGGCTAAAAGAAAAAGAGATAAAAACCCGACAAAAAAAGTGGGGCTTAAATTTATTACCCAAGGAAAAACCCTTATCTCAAACTAAAATATTTATTGAGCAATTTAAGAGTCCTTTGATATATATATTAGTTATTGCCGGATTTGCAACTCTATCTTTTCGAGAATTTACCGATAGTATTGTAATCTTCGGAGCGGTAATCCTTAATACCGTTGTTGGTTTTTTTCAAGAAAAAAAAGCTTCTCAAACTTTAAGAGAATTAAAGAAAGTAGTTAAACAGGAAAGCGAAGTTTTAAGAGAAAAAAACCTAAGAATCGTTGATTCGAGCGAATTGGTTCCTGGAGACATTGTTATTTTAGCTCCGGGCGATAAAGTTCCGGCCGATGGAAGAATTATCGAATGTTATGATTTGAAAATAAATGAAATGGCTTTAACGGGCGAATGGTTAGCGGCGGAAAAATGTAATAAATTTTTATCAAAAGATACTCCTTTAGCCGATAGAGATAATATGGTTTATATGGGAACCATTATTGAAAGCGGTAAGGCAAAAATAGTAATTACCGAAACCGGCATTAAAACGGAAATCGGCAAAGTGGCGGAAATTATAAAAGAAACTAAAGAAGAAAAAACTCCTTATCAAAAAAAATTAGCCCATTTTTCAAAAATTATCGGAATTTTAATCGTTTTAATTTGTATAGGAATTTTCATTGAGGGTCTTTTAACCGGAGGAAAATTTATTGAAATGTTCGAAACGGTAGTGGCCGTGGCCGTGGCGGCAATACCCGAAGGATTGCCAGTAGCGATGACGGTTATTCTTTCTTTGGGAATGCAGCAAATATTAAGGAAAAAAGGGTTGGTTAGAAGGTTAGCTTCTGCCGAAACTCTCGGCAGCACCTCTATTATTTGTACCGATAAGACAGCCACTTTAACTGAAGGTAAAATGAAGGTCGGCCAGGTTACAGGCAATAGAAGTTTGGCAATTAAAGCCGGAGCTTTAACTTCAGAAGCTTTTCTTGAAAATCCTGATGAGCCGGAAGAAAAATGGATATTTCGAGGCAGGCCGACCGACAAAGCTTTGCTTTTGGCAGGAATAAAAGCGGGATTTGATAAAAAAAAGAAATATGAAAAAAATAAAATCGAAGAAGCGCCTTTTAATCCGATAAATAAATTCGCCAGCGTTCTTTATTTTGAAAAAAACAAAAAAATTCTTTATTCTTGCGGCGCTCCGGAAAAAATTTTAGAAATTTGCGATTTAAAAACAAAAGAAAGAAAAGCGCTAAAAGAACAATTGGACAAATTTGCTCAAGAAGGTTTAAGAATAGTTGCTTGCGCTTATAAAAAAGTAGAATCAAACAAGCCGATTAACGATCTTTTAAAGAAATTGAAATTTGTCGGTTTTATTACCCTAAAAGATCCGGTCAGAAAAGACGTGAAAAAAGCAATGACAATCTGCAAAAATGCCGGAATGAGGCCGATTATCGTTACCGGCGACCATAAGTTTACCGCCAAAGTCGTAGCCGAAGAATTGGGTTTTAAAATTAACGAAGAAAACATTATGGAAGGAAAAGAGTTGGATAATATTTCTGATGAGGATTTTTTAAAAAAACTGAAAAAAATTCAGATTTATGCCCGAGTCGAACCAAAGCATAAAATGAGAATAATTGAGGCTTGGCAAGAAATGGGAGAAGTGGTGGCTATGACCGGTGACGGAATTAACGACGCACCGGCTTTAAAAAAAGCGGATGTCGGAGTGGCTTTAGGTTCGGGAACCGAAGTGGCTAAAGAAACTTCGGATTTAGTTTTATTAGACGATAGTTTTTCGATTATCGTCGCCGCCGTCGAAGAAGGAAGAGCTATCATAGATAATATCAGGAAAGTTATAACTTATTTACTTTCTGACAGTTTTACCGAAGTAATTTTAGTAGGAGTGGCTATTTTATTCGGTTTTCCTTTGCCGATATCAGCGGTACAGATTCTTTGGGTAAATTTAATTGAGGACGGTTTGCCTAATGTTACTTTAGCTTTTGAGCCTAAAGAAAAAGATTTGATGGAACAGAAACCTCAAGGACATAATATTCCTTTATTGACCCGAGAAATGAAAGCGATAATTTTTATTATCGGTTTAATTACCGATTTTCTGCTTTTAGCTTTATTTTTTTGGTTATGGAAACAGACTAATAATCTTATTTACGTAAGAACAATGGTGTTTGCTGGCTTAACCATTGATTCTCTTTTTTATATTTTTTCCTGTAAAAGTTTACGAAAAAATATTTGGCAAATTAATATTTTTTCTAATAAGTATTTGATTATCGCTTGGATCGTCGGAGTAACGCTTTTAATTTCGGCTATTTATTTAAGTCCGCTTCAAGTTGTTTTAGAGACCGTTCCTCTTGGCTTTTATGATTGGTCGATTATTTTAGGATTAGGATTGATAAAGTTGGTATTAATAGAGACTACTAAATGGTATTTTATTATTAAAAAAGAATTAACCTAATAAAATATATTATGTTTGGTAAAAATTGTATTTATGGTTTGTGCACCCTTGCGGGAACAATTATCGGCGTAGGTCTTTTTTCTTTACCCTATATTACTTCTCGGGTTGGAATCTGGGTGATTTTAGGATATTTTTTGGGCTTAGGCGCTTTATCTATCATTATTCATTTATTATTCGCCGAAGTCGCTTTAAGAACTCCTGATTTTTTAAGAATACCCGGGTTCGTCAAATTTCACTTGGGAAAATCAGCGGGAAAAATAGCTTTTTTGACTTTTACTTTTGGAATGTTCGGCGCCTTGCTTGCTTATTTAATAATTGGCGGCGAGTTTTTAACCAGCCTGATGCCTCCTGTCTTTATCGCTCCCCAATTTAATCAGATTTTTTATACCCTTATTTATTTTACAATCGGAACTTTAATTATTTATTCTGGCAGTAAAACAGTGGCTAAAATAGAACTCTTAGGCTTGATTGTTTTTTTTCTAATACTTTTGGTGATTTTTTATAAAGGTTTGCCTTATTTCAGTTTTAGTAAGTTAATTTCTTCTCCCAAAGGAAAAGATTTATTTCTACCTTACGGCCCTATTTTATTTGCTCTTTGGGGGACGGCGATTATACCGGAAATAGAAGAAATGCTGGGTAAGAAGAAAAAATTTCTTAAAAAAATTATTCCTTTAGCTATTTTTTTGCCTATTTTAGCTTATCTTTCCTTTATCTTTTTAATTACTGCCATTTCCGGTCAAGAAACCTCGAAAGAAGCCATAACCGGACTAAGAAGCTTTTTAGGGGACGGAATAATCAATTCTGCTCTTCTTTTTGGCTTATTGACTACTTTTACTTCTTTTATTATGTTGGGACTTACGCTCCAAAAAGTTTTTTGGTACGATTTAAAAATGAACAAGAAACTTGCCTGGCTGATAACTTGTTTTATTCCTTTAGTTCTTTTTTTGGCGGGTTTTAAAGACTTTATCGATGTTATAGCTTTTGTTGGAGGAGTTTTGCTTGGAATAGATGGAATTTTTATTATTTTAATGTATCGGAAAGTAAAGAAAAAAAGACTTATATTCGTTTATCCTTTAATTCTGATTTTTATTTTAGGAATGATTTATCAAATAATATATTTTTTTAAATAATTTATTATGACAGGATTTTATGTTTTAATTTTTATTGTTTCCTGCCTAATTCTTATTCGCTCGGGTACTTTAGTGGTTAAATCTATTTTGCGAATAGCTCAGTTTCTGGGCTGGAAAGAATTTACCGTTGCTTCGATTATAATGGCGTTCGCCACTACTTTACCGGAGATTTTTGTCGGAATTACTTCGGCTTTTCATCAAAAACCTCAGCTTGCCTTTGGTAATGTTATTGGTTCTAATATTATAGCCCTGACTTTGGTAATAGGAATGGGAGCTTTTATCGGTCGAGGAATTAAAATCGAGGGGAAAACCTTGCAAAGATCTTCTCTTTATGTTGTAATTATTACTTTTCTTCCTTTGCTTTTAATATTTGACGGTAAGGTTTCCCGGATCGACGGATTAATCTTACTTTCATCTTTAATTTTTTATTTTCATCAACTTTATTCTCAAGAAGAAAGATTTAGTAAAATTTTTTCCAATCATTTTAAAAGAGGCTGGAGCAATTTTAAAACTTTTTTAAAAGATATGGGCGTTTTTTCGGCGGGAGCTTTTCTCCTTCTAATCAGCGCCGAAGGAATTGTTTTTTCTGCCTCAAATTTAGCCATTAAATTTAATATCCCTTTGGTGATTATAGGTTTATTCTTGGTGGCCCTGGGAACGTCCATGCCTGAAATAGCTTTCGGCTTTCGTTCGGTTATGATGGGCCACAAAGATATGATTATCGGTGATGCGATGGGGGCGGTAGTGATCAATTCGGCTATGGCTTTAGGCCTGGTGGCCTTAATTTCTCCTTTTGAGATTGTCTATTTTTCATTTTATTTAAGCGGCATTATTTTTACGATAATCACCGGTTTGTTTTTTTATATTTTTTCCCGAACAGGCAAAGAAATCAGTCGAAAGGAATCGTTATTTTTAATCGGTATTTACCTAGCCTTTGTTTTATTTGAAATTTTAACCAAGCAGTGTTAATATTCTTTTGGTATGGATATTATTTTATTCATTGTAATAATTATTATATTCGGAGCGATTTTTTATTTTTTTATTAAGGAAGAACTTAAAGAAATTAGAAATAAAATCGAAGAAACAAGAGAAAGAAACATGGAAACCTCTCAAAAACAATGGGAAGAGAGCCGGAAGGTTACCGAAGAGAGCACAAAAATCATTAAAGATGTTACCGAAAAATTAACCAGATTGGACGAGACAAACAAACAGGTTATCGGATTTGCCGAGCAGCTTCAGTCTTTAGAAAATATTTTAACCAATCCTAAACATCGAGGAGTATTGGGTGAATATTATTTGGAGGAATTATTGGAAAATATATTTACTCCTAATCAGTATCAGATGCAATACCGGTTTAAAGACGGTCAGACAGTGGACGCGGTTATTTTTGTTAAAGACGATAAAATTATTCCCGTAGATTCAAAATTTTCTTTAGAAAATTATAATAGAATTATTGAAGAAAAAGATCCTCAAAAAAGAGAACAATTGGAAAGATTGTTTAAGCAGGATTTAAAAAATAGAATAGACGAAACATCTAAATATATTAGACCGGAGGAGGGAACCTTGGACTTCGCTTTTATGTTTATTCCGGCTGAGGCTATTTATTACGATTTATTGGTTAATAAAATTGGCTCTATAAAATCGAACACCAGAGATTTAATAGAATACGCTAACAGAGAAAAGCGCGTTCATGTGGTTTCTCCGACTTCTTTTTGCGCTTATTTGCAAACCATTCTGCAGGGTTTAAGAGCTTTTCGTATTGAGAAATCAGCCTTGGAAATAAGAAAAGGAGTGGAGAAACTTGGCCGTCATATTTCCAGTTACAATATTTATATGAAGAAACTTGGCAATCATCTTGGGGTTGCTTGCAACACTTATAACACTGCCTGCAAGGAGTTTAAAAAAATAGATAAAGACGTGGCTAAGATTACCGACGGCGAAGAAAGAGTCGGAGAATTGCCTAAAATTGAAAAACTTGAATCTTTGGAAGAAACTTCGAGATAAAAACATCCGCCGGGAGGGGTTTACTTTTTTTAAAAAATAATATATACTTTTTAATTATGTTAGCCGTGATTAAAACCGGAGGAAAACAGTATATAGTTTCGCCCGGTCAAAAAATAAAAATAGAAAAATTAGACAAAAAAGAGGGGAGCGAAGTTGCTTTCAAAGAAGTTTTGCTTTTGGAAAAAGGAAATAAAGTTGAAATCGGTACTCCTTTAGTCAAGAACGCCAAGGTTATCGGAAAAATCATCGCCCAGAAAAAAGACAAAAAAGTGATAACCTTAAAGTATAAACCCAAGACCAGATACAGAAAAAAAACAGGCCATCGCCAGCCTTTTACTGAAGTGGAAATAACTAAAATTGAAATATAATTTAATATTAACAGAGATTTAAAGATTTCTGTTTTTGTTTTAAACCCTTGACAAAATACAAATAGTATGCTATAAATTAGATGAAAGAATAAAGCAGTTTAACCTTCTTGTTTGAGTTTACGACCAAAAAGTGGTAAACTGAAACAAAGGAGGTTAGTGAGATGGAGTCAGAAAATGAAAAAACCGAAAATGAAGCTGATGTCGAAAACCAAAAGAAAGGAATAATAACAAGTAAGTGCAAAAAGATATCGGATATACCGATTATCGAAAATGAAAGAGAAGTAAGCCCGAGAGAGTTTCTTCTTCCGTGGCAAAAGTAGCACTCTAAAAATTCAATAGGGATTAGTCAGTAGCAAGATTTCCTCGTTTTGAGGAGGCCTCGTAGAATTCTACGACTTAATAATTAGCCTGACAGAGAAGGCGAAAAAAGGCCTCCAAAAAAGGAGTCCTATAGATGACTAATTTCCCTACAATATTTTAAAAAGACACTTTTATTAAATAGTGTCTTTATCCGTTTAAAAATCCAAGAAGTCTTCCTGGGAGGTAAAAATGATTATTTTAAGTTATTTTCGGCCTTCCAGGGCCTCACCGAGAGTTTCCTCGTCAGCGTATTCCAGTTCGCCGCCCTTGGGCATTCCTCGGGCTAATTTGGTGATTTTTTTGTTTAAAGGCTTTAATTTTCTTTCTAAGAAAAGCGCCGTAGATTCGCCTTCGGTAGTTGGATTGGTGGCAATAATGATTTCTTCAATAGAAGCGTCGAAAAGATGAAAAGCGGCCGGATCTTTGATTCTTTCTAATAACTCTTTGGCTCTTATTTTTTCCGAATCTTGTTTTGCTAAAGAAATTGTTCCGCCCAGAATAAAATAAAGGCCGTTATACCTTTTTATTTTTTCAATAGCATCCAAGTCAACTTCTTTTTCTACGATACAAAGCCTGGTTCTGTCCCGATTAGAGTTATAACAGATTTCGCATAAGTTTCCTTGACCTTCAAAAGGCTTGAAACAAAAAGAACAAATTTTCACTTCTTTAGAAAGATTAGAAATAGAATCCATCAGTTCGGTAATGTCTTTTTTAGGCAATCTGAGTAAGTAAAAGACAAAACGAGCGGCTGTTCTAGGTCCGACAGTCGGGAATTTAGAAAATTGTTCAATTAATTTTTGAATGGATTTAGGGTACACTTTTAAAAACTTATCCGGTAGCGTGATTTGACTTATTTTATAAATAGATATTCGTCAAATTTTTACTACTGGGTTAATATTTTTCTAAATTTCTGAAAGAAACCCGAGTTTCGTCAAAAAATAATTCTATCTTTCCAACCGGACCGTTACGGTGTTTGGCAATATAAATATCGGCAATATTTCTTCTTTCGGTTTCCGGTTGATAACGGTCTTCTCGGTAAATAAACATTACTACGTCAGCATCTTGTTCTAAACTGCCGCTTTCTCTTAAATCAGCCAAGCGGGGGATTTGAGGGGTTCTTTGTTCAACCGCTCGTGATAATTGAGAAATAGCCAGAACCGGCACATTAAGCTCTCGGGCTAATCCTTTTAATGAGCGGGAAACTTCAGTAATTTGACGGACGATCGGATCGGCCGGATTTCTCGGGTCTACCAGCTGAAGATAATCAATAATTAACAAGCCTAATCCTTTTTCCGCTTGCAATCTTCTAGCCATAGCTCTCATTTGTAATACATTAGTTAAGGCTGAATCGTCGATAAAAATCGGAGCTTCGCTCAAAACACTCATTGCTTCTCGAATTTTAACGAAATCGTTATCGTCATCGGAGTCGGAAAGGTGGCCGGTTCTTATTTTCCATAAATCAATATTAGCTTGGCCGGCAATAAAACGATCTACCACTTGGTCAATAGACATTTCTAAACTGAAAATTCCCACCGGTATTTTTTCTTTTACGCCGACATATCTGGCAAAATCAAGCGCCAAAGAAGTTTTTCCCATTGACGGTCTGGAAGCCAAAATTATTAAATCTGATTTTTGAAATCCGGATAAGATATTATCCAAATCAACGAATCCGGTTGGAACGCCTCGAGGAACGCCTTTATGCTTTGATAAATTGTCAATTCTTTGAAAAGCTTCTTCCAGATTGTCTTTTACTTGGGAAAATTTTTGCGTTAAACCTTTTTGGGCAACGCTGAAAATTCTTTTTTCGGCGTTATCAAGAAGAATATCAACGTCTTCATTTTCGTCATAACCGAAACTGCCAATATCATAAGAAGCGCTGATTAAATCTCTGAGAATTCTCTTTTTTTGGACTATTTTGGCGTAATTAGAAACGTGAGAAGCGGTCGGAACCGAATTGACACAATCGGTTAGATAGCCGGACCCGCCAATATCTTCTAATTCTTCCATTTCTTTAAGTCGGCTGGAAAGAGAAAGAAAATCAATTGGTTCGCTTTTCTCGAACAATTCAACCATGGCTTGATAAATTTTTTGATGGGAATCTTTATAAAAGTCCTCTGGCTTTAGAAAATCAATCACTTTAACAATAGCTTCTTTATCTAGCATTAAAGAGCCGATTAAACATTTTTCCGCTTCTAGGTCTTGAGGAGGCAGTTTATCGGGCAGTTTTGAGTTTTGAGAAGAGTTTTTTATCATTTTCTTATGGTCTAATTCTGAATTTAACAAAGATTAAAATCATTAGCAAGCCGTTTTTAGGGCGGATAGAGGAAAAAGTGTGGAAACTTATTAAAAGATTTTTTTGATTTTTTGACCCTTTTCCGTGTCTTCAACGGAATAACCCAATTTTTGAATTTCTTTTCTGATTTCATCAGATTTGGGCCAGTTTTTTTCTCGGCGATATTTCTCTCTTAGCTCGGTTAAGTCTATAATATTTTTCGGCACCTTTTCTTTTTTAGGGAATATTTTAAAAATCTTGTCGATAAAAAATAAAAGCTGATAAACTTCTTTAATTTCTTTTTCTGATAAAGTTTCAAATTTTTTATTGCTTTTTTTAATTAAATCAAAAACCGCCGAGAAAAATTTTGGCGTATTAAAATCATCATTCATAAATTTCAAATACTTTTTAAGAAAAGCGGAATTTAAAGAAATTTTCGCCGGCTTTTTAGATTTTTCTTTTATTTTCTCATAAAATTCGTTTAATCTTTCCAGGTTGTTTTTTGCTTGCTTTATTTTTTCGGAATTATAATCAATAGGGGAGCGATAAAGACTTGAAAAAACGAATAATCTTAAAACCTCGGCCGAATTGTCTTTTAAAAAATCTTTGATGGTAGTAAAGTTTCCGAGAGATTTAGCCATTTTTTTTCCTTCGATAGTTAAAAATCCGGAATGAAGCCAATATTTTACCGCTGGTTTTTTGCCGGAAATAACTTCCATTTGAGCAATTTCGGCTTCGTGATGGGGAAAAATTAGATCTCTGGCGCCGCCATGAAGGTCGTATTGCTGGCCGAAATATTTTTCGGTAATGGCCGTATCTTCGATATGCCAACCGGGTCGGCCGTTGTCCCAAGGACTTTCCCATTTTGGCTCTTCTTTTCCGCTAGTCGGCGGAGAAAATTTCCACAGGCAGAAATCGCCTTTATTCTTTTTATTTTTTCCGTCGTCGATCCGAGAAACACCGTCTTCGGCTTGTAAAACCGTTCGGCCGGCTAATTTTCCGTAATTTTTAAATTTGCTGATATCGTAATAAATTCCATCCTCTATTCTATAAGCCACTCCTTTTTCAATTAATCTTTCGATCTGATTTATTATTTCGGAGATGTGGTCGGTTGCTCGGGCGTATTTATCAACGTTGTTTATTTTTAAATCTTTCATGTCTTTAAAATATTCTTCTTCGAATCTTTTTGCCAATTTTTGAGGAATAATATTTTTTTCTCTGGCTCGGTTAATTATTTTATCGTCGACGTCGGTGATGTTTTGAAGATAAAAAACATTAAAACCGGTTTCTTTAAGGTAGCCGGCGATTAGGTCAAAAACAAGATAAGTTCGGGCATGGCCTAAATGAGAAAAATCATAAACCGTTGGGCCGCAAACGAAAAGATTAACTTTTTTATTTTTTAAAGGTTTAAAGGTTTCTTTTTTTCTGGTTAAGGTGTTGTATACTTTTAGCATTATTTTTGTATTTTATCATATTTGCATGTTTTTTCCACATACTTTTCGTTATTTCTATGATATAATAATATATATAAAAAAGGTCTGATGGAAATCAGCCAGTCGCTGTATAACAACAGACTTCTAATGAAGTGAAAAAAGTCGATATTATTTTCGGCGCTATCTTAGGAGAAGCCGTTGCTTGGTATTTTTTGCTAACCTTTAAAGAATTGGGCGGTTTAATGGCTAAATTCGGATTGGGAGCCGGATCAATTTGGTGGATTTTACCGATTTCTTTTCCAATTTTGGCAGTAATAGGGTTATGGATTACTTATTTATTGGGAAAGAAAATTCTGGTTGTTTTTCAGTTTAGTAAATTCTTTTTGACCGGAACCGCAATTACGTTGGTTGATCTTGGCGTATTGAATCTTTTAATGAGGATTACTAATATATATACTGGCAATTGGTTTTCTGTTTTTAAAACTATTTCTGCCATTATTTCCTTAACGGTAAAGTTTTTACCGGCAAAATTGTGGGTTTTCGAAAAGTCGGAGAAAGAAAGACAAAAGAAAGAATTTGGCGGTTTTATGGTAGTCGGAATTATCGGTTTGGCGATTAACGTCTTGGCAGCCACCTTGATTGTTAAGTTGGGCCCGCAATTAGGTTTTTCCGAGGAAAGTTGGGCAAATATTGGCGCTATCGGCGCTGCTTTCATAGGCTTGGCTTGGAATTTTTTAGGTTCTAAGTTTTTTGTTTTTAAAAAATAAACATTTTCAGTAAGCACCCGTCGAAGGCGGGTGCTTTTTGAATTTGATTTATAATTATGATAAACTTATTTAAATATGAAAGGACAAAATCTTGTTTTATACCGGAAATATCGACCGGAAACTTTTTCTGAAATAATAGGCCAGGAGCATGTTGTTCAAACTTTATCTAACGCCATTTCCGAAGATATGGTTTCCCATGCTTATTTATTCGCTGGTCCCCGGGGTTCGGGCAAAACCACTATTGCTCGGCTTTTAGCTAAGGCTTTGAATTGTCAGAATCGAAAAGAAAAAGAATTCGAACCTTGTAATAAATGTTCTTCTTGTTTGGAAATCGGCCAAGGTAGAGCCATAGATTTGATCGAGATCGACGCTGCTTCCCATCGAGGCATTGATGAGATAAGAGAACTAAGAGACGGTATTAAATTCACTCCGACCAAATCAAAATATAAGGTTTTCATAATTGACGAATGTCATCAACTTTCTAAAGACGCGGCCAATGCTTTATTAAAAACCCTGGAAGAGCCTCCTCATCACGTGGTTTTTATTTTAGCCACAACCGAGATTCAGAAAATGATTCCTACTATTATTTCTCGCTGTCAAAGATTCGATTTTAGAAAATTAACCGTACCGGAAATTATTAAAAGATTGGAATCAATTTCTAAAAAAGAAAAAATAAAAATCGAAGAAAAGGCCCTTAGTTTGATCGCTTTGAATTCAGAAGGTTCTATTAGAGATGCTGAAGGATTTTTAGATCAAGCCTTAACTTTTTCCGGTAATCAGAGCCAAAAAGAAATTAAAGCCGAAGATATCAGAGATTTTTTAGGAATGGTGGAAATGAATTTAGTTGGTCAGTTTGTTGATTTTATCGTTCAAAAAAATAGTCAAAAAGCCATTGAGTTTTTGAACGAAACTCTGGAAAAAGGCTGTGATCCCCGAGAATTTACCAAAACCCTTATTAATTATTTAAGACAAACTCTGCTTTTAAAAATTGACCCTAATTTTCAAAATCCTCTGATTCTTGCCTTAACTCAAGAAGAAAAAGAAAGACTTCATAATCAAATAAAGAATCTGCAGGAAAAGGACTTGAAACACCTTTTGGATTTATTTCTGGAAGCCGAGACCAAAATGAGATATTCTTCGATTGCTCAATTGCCCTTAGAGCTGGCTATAATTGAAGCCATTGATTTCAAAAACAATTCAAAATAAGACCTTTACAATTTATTCAAAAGGTATTTAGAATATATCTGAAATCTCAAATTGCGGGGTCGTCTAATGGTAGGACAACAGCCTTTGGAGCTGTCTATCTTGGTTCGAATCCAAGCCCCGCAGCCATCCTACGCCAAGGCTATCCGTCGCTACTCCGTAGCTATGGAATAGCGTAGGATAGCTTCGGAATGGCTTTGGAAGAGCTTATCTTAAGCACAATAAAACTGGTAACAATGATAATAAACATCGTTCAAATCATGGTAAACAACATTCCAATCCCAGTACAGTAACCGCCAAAAGGATTTTCTCCATGAAAATCCTTTCCCTTTTTTAATGGACGAAGTTTTTAATGGTTCTTGCCGGCTTCAACCGGACAATGTAAAATAAATTTATAAAAATGAAATTCAGCATTCAAAAAGAAGAGAATATAACTTCTTTGATAAGAAAATTAGGATACGTTCCCGGCACAACTACAAATAATGAGTTTAGTTGTTTAAGATATCTTAGCAGGGGAGATTATCCCAGATTTCACCTTTATATCCGGCAAGAAAAAGATAAATTCTTTTTTAATTTGCATTTGGACCAGAAAAAGCCTTCTTATAAAGGCAGTTCAGCCCACGCTGGAGAATATGACGGAGAGTTGGTTGAAAAAGAAAAAGAAAGAATTTTAAAAAGTTTATCATGAAATAAAATAAAAAATCGCCTAAAAGGCGTTTTTTTGTTAGAATAGAATAATATGAAAAATAAAACAAAAAATTTAATAAATTTATCTGAAATCAGGAAAAATCATGAAATTTTGGAATTCATTAAACTTTCAGACCAAAGTCTGGCCGCTTCGGGTTATACCGATCACGGCTTGAATCATTTAAATTTGGTAGCGGTCAGAGCGAGAAACATAGCGAAAGAAATAGGGCTTTCCGACAGGGAGCAAGAACTGGTTTCAATTGCCGGTTTTTGCCACGATATGGGAAATTTTTTAAGCAGAACCAACCATCATTATCTTGGCGCCATGCTTTTTCATCAAGCTTTGAGAGAATTTTTCAGTCCCAAAGAATCTTGTTTAGTTATGCAGGCCATAAGCAATCACGATAAAATGCAAGATATTAACTTCTCAAATAAAATTTCCGCCGTTTTGGTGCTTGCCGATAAATCAGATGTCCGCCGGACAAGAGTTTTAATTAAAGATATTGATGAAATAAAAGCCGATATCCATAGCAGGGTTAATTTCGCCACTAGAAGTTCAAAAATTAAAACGAATAAAAGAAACAGAACAATTTCATTGATGTTAAAAATAGACACCACTTTTGTTCCCGTAATGGAATATTTTGAAATTTTTACGGACAGAATGGTTTATTGCCGCGAAGCGGCAAATTATCTCGGTTATAAATTTGAATTGGTAATAAACAATTTCAAACTACTTTAAATCTTGATATTGTTCGGTATTGTAAATCGTTCCAATGATTATCGGAACGATTTTTAGTTGGGGATAAATAGGGTATTGACAAGATATAGTTATGGGTATATATTCATAATAGAGGAAGAAAATAAAGGTTGGTCCTCTCTTATAAACATAATACAAAAAATTATGCCTAGATATGACGGAACAGGTCCTTTAGGTTCGGGCCCAGGCACTGGTTGGGGTCTTGGTCCCTGTGGCGCGGGAATGGGTTGGAGAAGGGGAGACTTCGGACGGGGAATGGGATGGAGGAGATTTTATACCAAGAAAGAAGAATCAGAGATGTTGAAAGAAGAAGCAGAATTATTGGAAGAAGAATTAAAAGCCGTTAAAGAAAGATTAATTGAAATAAAGGGCCGAAATTAAAAGAAGGCCGTTGGTCCCCTCCTCTTTTGAGGAGGGGAAAGACCTTCTTCAGTTATAAGAATATCATTAAGTTTTAATTTTTTCAATTATGGTTAGACCAAGACTTTGTCGAAGAATAAGATTCAATCCTAATGTGACTTATTTTAAACCCCGAGGCGTTCCGATAAGGCATTTAGAGATTATTGAATTAACCGCCGAAGAAGCGGAAGCTTTGCGGTTAAGAAACGTAAAAGACTTGGAGCAGAAAGAAGCGGCCAAGAAAATGAATACTTCTCAGAGCACTTACCAGAGAATCCTATCTTCGGCTTATAAAAAAGTAACCGAAGCATTAACAGAGGGGAAGGCGATAAAAATAGTAAAGTAAGAGGCGATAAATAACTTTCCGTCAGCGAAGGCGCTGGCATTTTTTATTTGATAAATTTGACTTTTATTTCAAATTTGATAAATCCTTATTATATAAGGAGGGAGAAAATTGAAAACCGTAGAGTATTGTTTAAAGAACAAGCACCTTTCAGATAAATGCGTTAAAAACGTTAAGCCTGTATTGATATTAAGATTCAGAAAAAGAAAAAAACCGCAGAATTTAGAAAAAGCGGAAGTTCAAAAGATTAAAAAGAACGGCAAACAGGTTTGTATCGTAGTAAAAATCTTAGAAACTTCCATCAGCAAGGAGGCGGGAAAAAAATTATCAATAGGGGGCGGAACAGAGGTGCTTTAAGTTCTTAATTCAAGCGGGTTATTCCCGCTTTTTTTTATTTCAATTCATTTTTATTGACAAACCAAGCGATTTTAATAAGATTTAAAATAGGTTGGGAGAAATTTTTCGATGCATAATAAGCCTTTCCTTAAACCCCCCGTTATAGTCTCCCAACCTAAATCAGACTAAAGTTCTTTGAAAAAATTGGTAAATTGACTTAAAGAGAAAAAGGAGGGAAAAAGGTTGAATATAATATATGAATGTGAGATCTGCGGATTTACATCTCGCAATAAGTCTTTGGTTGAGAATTGCGAGAGAAAGGGTAAAGGAGACGCTTTACCGGTCGGAGAAGAAGTCGAATTTTGGATGATGGGTTACAGAGATTGGCTAAAAGGTAAGATAATAGGTATAATTTTTAGAAAAAGAAGCCATAAGATTGTTTATAGAATTATTAGCAACGATAGCGCAACGCCCAATTTTTGTCGAGGCAAAGAATTACCTATTTCTTCCCAAAACATTCGCCGAATTCATAGAATATTTCCTGAAAAATAATCTTTTCAGGTTTTTTTATTTTTAAAATTAATGAAAATCTGGTAAAATACATAAATAATAAGAAAAAATTTTATCCACCCTGTAAGCTATTTTTTCTCTGAATTAAAAATTAAAAAATGAAAAAACAAAGCATTTTTTATAGATATCCTTTTTTTTATCGGAACAGTTTAAGGTTGATTCACGGCAAGAATTTAAAGAAGCGCTATGAAGCCATTACTAATTTTATTAAAGAAGGGGAGAAGGTATTAGAGCCCGGCTGTGGCTTGGCTTCTATTTCCAACTTTTTACCGGCGAAGGTTTCTTACTCGGGTTTCGATCTAAATAAAAATTTTATTAAAAGTATTCCGAAAAAGAAAAACCATTCCCGTATTTTCTGCGGGAATATTTTGGATTATAAAAATTATTTTCCCGTTGACGTAATTATAATTTCCGATGTTTTACACCATTTGAAACCGGCGGACAAGAAAATATTTTTAAAAAATTGCTTCAGGTCTTTTAAAAAAAGGATGATTATTTGCGAACCCAAGGGCGAAGAAGAGCTTTTTTTAGGTAAGAAATTTTTTAAATATTTCGAGAGAGATGGGATTAATGAGGCTGATATAAAAAACTTTTGGACGGAGAAAGAACTAAAAAAAGAAATCAAAAACGGTTTCGGAGTTATTCCGGCTTCCGTTCCTCGGCAAGTTCAAAAAGTCGGCAAGGATATTGTTTGCGTTTTTTTTAAAGAAAAATTACCAAAAGGAAAAAAAACTTTAAATAATAAAAAGACAATTTCAGCTATAATTCCGGTATTTAACGAAGAAAAAACAATTAAAAAAGTAGTCGAAACTTTTTTAAATTGTAACGGTTTGGTTAATGAAATCATTTGTATAAATGACGGTTCCAAAGATAAAAGTTTGAAAATTTTGAAAAGTTTTGGAAGGAAAATAAAATTAATAAATTTCAAAAAAAATAAAGGCAAAAGTTTTGCGATGTACGAAGGAATAAGAAAAAGCCGGGGAGAAATTATTCTTTTTTGGGATGCTGATTTTCCGAATCTTTCTTCCCGCCATATTAAAAAAGTGGCGAAAACGGCTTTAACCGGAAAATATAAAGCGGTTTTCGGAGTCCCGGTTAAAAATAAGATGAATTTATCTTTACCGACCCGCGTTTATTTGACCGGCGAGAGAGCTTATTATCGAGAAATGCTTTTGCCTCATTTAAAAAAAATCAAAAAAACCGGTTTTGGAGTAGAAATATTTCTAAATAAATTAGTCGCTAAAAAAGATTTGAAAATCGTTAATTTGGACGGACTTATTTTTCCCTACAAACACGAGAAAATGGATCCGGCTCGGGCTTTTAAGGAGTATTTGATAGAAACGGTTGAAATTATGAAAGAATTCGGCAAAAGAGAAGGAATTTTACCCCAAGATATGAAGATAATCGAAAGCTTGAGTAAGGTTAAAACGATTAAAGAATTTAATTTCTTAATAAATAAAATTAAAAACAAGAAAATAAAGAAAATTTTGAAAAATTATATTTTAAAATATCTAAACTTGGCGAAAAAAAAATTAAAATTGTGATATAATTAAAAGATAAAAAAAGATGACAGTTAATAAAAACATTATTGATAAATAAACGCTGCGGCTATATTAACATAATGTTAAACAAGAATATTATTTATAAATTAAAAGAAGCCGGACTTTTAGGCCGAAGCGGTTCTTGTTTTCCGGTCGGTTTGAAGTGGGAAATGGTAAAAAATTATAAATCAACCGAAAAATATATTATTTGCAACGCTTCGGAAGGAGAACCGGGAACTTTCAAAGACGGCTTTCTTCTTAAAAATCATCCGGAAAAAGTAATAGAAGGAATAAAGATAGCGTTGGAAACCATTGACAACAGTTCGGCTTATGTTTATTTGAGAAAGGATTATCTCAAAGAATTTGGAAAAAAATTGAAAACTTTATTTCAAAATTTGCCGATTACTCTTTTTGAGAAAAAAGGCGGTTATTTAAGCGGTGAAGAAACGGTTATTTGTGAAGTAATAGAAGGCAGAAAGCCGGAACCGAGACTGAAGCCTCCTTTTCCGGCCGAAGCAGGACTTTGGGGCCGTCCGACTTTAATAAATAACGTGGAAACTTTTTATGCGGTAGCTAAAATTAATGAGGGCAGTTACGAAAAAAAACGTTTTTATTCCATCAGCGGTGATATCTCGAAAGGTGGAGTCTACGAAATGCCGGAAGATTGGTCAGTTCGAAAAGTTTTAAAAGAAACCGGCAACTTGCCTGTTTTTGATTTTTTTGTTCAAGTTGGCGGCGGAGCAATCGGCGAGATTTTATTATCTGAGGAATTAGATTGCGAGATAAAAGGAATGGCAACGATTATTGTTTTTGACGTTAAAAAAACCGAACCCTTTGCTTTGATGAAAAAATGGGCCGATTTTTACTTAAAAGAAAATTGTGATAAATGTACTCCTTGTCGGGAAGGAGCGTTCAGGATAAACGAACTAGTTGAAGGAAAAAGAATGAACGATAAAATTCTGGAAGATTTATTTTTTGTTTTAGAAAATACCAGTTTTTGTCCTTTAGGCAAGGGCATGGTTACGCCCTTCAGAAGTTTGGTTGATAAATTACTAAAATGAATAAAAATATTCAAATTATTATTGACGGCAAGAAACTTAAAGTTAAAGAAAGCCAAACGGTCTACGAAGCGGCAAAAGAAAAAGGAATTGATATTCCCGTTCTTTGTTATCATCCTGATTTGAAGATCAAGGCTAATTGTCGAATTTGCGCCGTTGAACTTAAAGGAAAAAAAGAATTAGTTGCTTCCTGTTCTACTAAAGTAAAAGCTGGAATGGAAATTTTTACCAATTCAGCCAAAGTTAAAAAAGCCAGGAAAATAAATCTGGAATTGCTTTTTGCTCAACATCGGGAAGAATGTTTTGATTGCGTTTGGCGATTTAACTGCCAACTACTTAAATTGGCAGAGAAGTATAAGGTTAAAATAGATCGATTTATAGACCGAAAAACGAATTATCCGATTTATCAATTCAAGAACGCAATCGTCTTCGACAGCACTAAATGTATTGATTGTCGAAATTGCGTGGAAGCTTGTCAGAAACAAGGCGTAAATTTTTTGGAAATTAAAAACCGGGGAACTTTTTTCCAAGTTAAACCCTCTGAAAGTCCAAATCGAGATTGCGTTTATTGCGGCCAGTGTATTGTTCATTGTCCGGTCGGCGCTTTCGAGGGGGTAGGCGAATTCGAAGATATTGAAAAACCTTTGAAAGAAAAAAATAAAATCGTTGTTGTTCAGTTTGCGCCTTCTATCAGAACGAGTTTGGGTGAAGAATTCGGTTTGCCTTACGGCGAAGTGGTTACCGGAAAAATAACAACCGCTTTAAGAAAATTGGGATTTGACAGGGTTTTTGACACTTCGGTCGGAGCGGATTTCACCACTTCCGAAGAATCAAAAGAGGTAATTGAACGAATAAAAAGCAATAAGAAATTGCCGATTTTGACTTCTTGCTGTTCGGCTTGGGTTAAATACGTTGAATTTTTTTATCCCGAATTCGTGCCAAATTTGACCAGCGCTCGTTCTCCTCAAGCAATGTTGGGCGGTTTAATCAAAACCTATTGGGCTGAAAAAGAAAAAATCGATCCTAAAAAAATATTCGTTGTTTCCGTAATGCCTTGCGTGGCTAAAAAATACGAAGTCGGAAGGGAAGAACTTATATTCAATGGCTTAAAACCGGTGGACTGCGTTTTAACAACCAGAGAATTGGCTCGTTTAATAATAAAACATAAAATAGATTTCAAAAAGTTAAAAAGCCAGAACTTAGACAGCGCTTTCGGAGAACCTTCCGGCGCCGGCGTTATTTACGGTGCGACCGGCGGAGTAATGGAATCAGCCTTTCGGACGACTTACGAAAAATTGACAGGTAAAAAATTAGGCAAGATAGATTTTAAGCAGGTTAGAGGAATGGAGGGAATTAAAAAAGCCGAAATTAAAATTAACGGCTATTGCCGAAGAATCGCGGTAATTAACGGATTAGGAAACGCTAAAAATATCTTAGAAGAGATAAAATCAAATCCCTTAAATCAATATGCTTGTATTGAAGTAATGGCTTGTCCCGGCGGCTGCATAGGCGGTGGCGGTCAGCCAATGCCTTCAGAACCCGATATCAGGAAGAAAAGAGCTGAAGGTCTCTACAGGATTGATTTAAAAAAGAAGCTAAGAAAAGCTCATGAAAACCCCATTGTTAAAAAAGTTTATAAAGAATTTTTAGATAAAGACAAGGAGTTGGCCTGTAAAATTTTACATACTTCTTATCGTCAAAAAACCAAAGAAGAAGTTAAAATAATTAGCAATAAAAGCGTGTGAAAAAAGTAAAAACATTAGTTTCCAATTTACTAGTCGAATTATTCATAACAAAAAAAATGGCTATTTTCGCCGGTTTGTTGTTATTAGCCACTTTTGCTCCAGTTTTAAAAGAACAGATGATAACCGGTCCCATTGTTAACGCCGTTCTTTTCGGTTCGATTATTTTGTTGGGCGTCAAGCCGGCTCTTCTAATCGGAACTTTGCCGAGTTTATTCGCCATTTATTTCGGCTTTCACTCGCCTTTAATGACGCCTTTAATTCCTTTTATTATTACGGCTAACGCTATTTTGGTAATAAGTTTCGGTTTTTTAAGAAGATTCAATTTTTGGCTGGCCGTTGTTTCTGCCGGTTTATTGAAATTTGTATTTTTATCTCTAACCAGCTTTTTTATTATTAGTTTATTTATTAAAAGTCCAACGGCTTCTAAAATTGCCTACATGATGAGTTGGCCTCAATTAATAACCGCTTTAACGGGTGGCATTATTACTTATCTTTTTATAAAAATTTTTTATGATTCCCAAAAGTAAAAACAATTCCAAACAAAAAACCGTCAGTCAAGAAACAGCCATTTTCTTTTTAAGCGGCGCTCTTCAAAAAGCCGAAAATTTTGCCCGGCATATGGATAACCAGATCAGTATTTTAGTTGGTTTGAGCTCCGGTTTATTCATTCTTTCGGTTTCTCAAATCAAGCCGGAAAACAACGATATTTTCTTTCCTTTACTATTGTTCGTTCCTTTTTCTTTGACTTCGGCTTTATTGGCTATTTTTGCTTTAATTCCGCCGAGATTTATGAGAAAAAAAGGCCAGAAAGAAAGCCTGTTTTACAATAAAGAAATCATCAGTCTTGATTCGGCTAAACAATACGCCAAGGAACTGAAAGAAGTTGTTGGCGATTTTGATAAAATTTTAGACCAATATGCTTTGGAAATTTATAATATCTGCCGTTATTATTACCGGCCAAAGAGACGGCTTTTCAAAATCTCCCGACAGATACTTTGTGTCGGCGTATTCCTTAGTTTATTGGCTCTATTGTGCCATTCTTTATTTGGAATACTTTAAAAAACCATTTCTAAATCTCCCGAAAAGTCTTCCTGGGAGATTTTACTTTTTGGGAGGGTTGTTTCGTTGCTCTTGAAAAATAATAACAAAAGAGTATAATAAAATTATTAAAAAAGGAGGTGGATATTTGGAGAGAAATAAAACCATTCACGATATGATGATGGAAAAAGTACAGACATATGTTATAACTATCAAAAGAGGCAGTTATAAATTGGTAACTATAAGGCTGGAAGACAGACTAAGAGAAATTACAGGGTTTTATAATAACGGCGATGTCGGCTATATACCGGAAAGAAAAATTGAAGAGCTGATAGGAATATTTCAAAACTGTCAAGATATTAATTTCTGGCACTCTGATTTGCCGTTGGAAATAGAGAAAACTATCCAAAATCTTCAAAACAATCTCTAAGACAAAGACAGTAAAACAGATCTTTTTCCATTCGGAGAGGCCTTAAAACCTCTCATTTTTCTTTCTCGTTACTCTTGACAAATAATAAATAAATGTGGTATAATATAAGCAGAGAAAAAGAAAGAAGTAGCTCTTTAAATAGAAAAATATAAATAAGAGAAGAAAAATATCTCTCGCAGAAAGGAAATCAAAATTGGTTTCTTATCTGCGGGAGATAATGATAAATATGGTATATGTGAGAACTAAATCAGGGGCGGATTGGAAAGTAGAAGTAGACGCAAACGAAAAAAAATTCGTTATGACTAGAAGTTCAGGGCCTTCGGTCGAATTTAAAAACGGATTTCCGTTTAAAGGTAATGTGCTTAGAATTAATGAGCATGGCGGATTAACCCTAGAACAAGATGGCGAATTTCAAGTACAAACAAGCGCCGTACAAAACTTCTACTAATTTTTCTCTCTTATTTTTTTCTTTTAAGCCACAATTTAATTGCGGCTTGAAAGAAGGAAATATAGCTCTTTTTAACGATATATAGGAAAGAAGAAGATTTTACCTCCAGAGAGGAAATCATGGTTTAGTATGATTACTCTTAATCATGGTTTCTTGTTTGGAGGTAGAATATGGGCTTGGGTGAAAAATTTGATAATTTGCCCAGAGAAGAGCAAATAAAACACCATCTAGCCGCTTATTATTCGTCGTGTGTCTGGACAGAACAAGAGCTAAAGGAACTAGATAAGAACTATCGAATGACAAGAGAAGCTATAGAAGAAAAGAAAAAGAAGCTTCTGGAAAAAAGAGACAAGAATTACGCAGAAATGAAAAAATTACGAGAAGAACTAGAGAAATTAGAAAATCAAGACAAATAAACCGATCCTTTTCTTTCCTATTTTTTTTCTAGATTACGATAATTCGCAATTTAGAAAAAGAAAAAAACTAGCTCTTTTCGGTAAAAAATATATATAAGAGAAGGAAAGTTTAGATTGCCCAATTTGTTTATCAAAATAACTAACTGACAGACAGATTGGGTAATCTAAATGTGCGACAGAACTAGAGGTTTAGAAGGCCATTATTTTTCCGGAGTATTGCCGGAAAAAGATGAAATAAGCATGACAAAGCATCTCGAAGCTTGTCTAGATTGTAGAAAAATTCTACAAGATTGGCAAAAAAAAGATGCTCAACTTTAATCTTTTTCTTCTCTTATTTTTTTCTTCTAGCTCACGATGTTCATTCGCGACTTAGAAAAAGGAAACATAGTTCTTTTCTCTTTCTTTCTTCCGGGTCAGAAATTTATTTTATGAATCGGAAGAAGTAGGTGTGCAATATAATTTTGCTTGAGAATAGGAGGAAAGGCGCCGGAGACAGCCATACGAGATTTATGAAGTAACGAACGGCTGGCTCATCTCACCCTTTCCTCAGTATTATTCTTCATTATCATTTTGAAAGAGGGGAGAAACCGATTACTTTTTTATGTATCCCATCTTCCGGTTTCTCCTCTTCGATTTCTTTCCTTAATTTATATTTTAATCAATACAGGCTGAGGAAATAAGATTGAAAAAAACGTTCCGATTTAAACAGTCGGAACGTTTTTGTTTTTAATAAAATCTGATAGAATAATTAAATATGAAAGAAAAAGATTTCTCCAAAAGGATACTGGTCGGAATCACCGGTTGTAAGGACGAGCACTGGCAGGATAAATTAAAAGAAATTAATAGATTTAAGATAAAAAAAGTTTCTTTATTTTTGGAACGTTTTAAAAAAAACCAAAGGGAAAAAATTTATTCAGCTTTATTGAATTCCGGAATCAAAGAAATTCCTTTGGCTCACATCCGGAACGACATGAAAAAAGAAGAACTGGTTTTTTTGAAGAAAAAATTCAATTCTTATTTATTTACCATTCATGAAGACAGCTTCAAATCAATGGAAAGATGGAAAGGTTTTTATAAAGATCTGTATTTGGAAATGAATACCGATGATTATCTTTCGCAAATCGTGGAAGTGGAAAGAATCGGCGGTTTTTGTATAGATCTTTCCCATTTCAGAGTTGAAATGGCCAAATGGTCCAAGGAATTTTCCTATATTTTTGAAAGAAGAGAAACTTCCCATTACTTTGATTGCAATCATCTCAACGGTTATGATCCGGAAAAAAACACCGACATGCATTTCGTAAAAAGTTTGAAAGATTTCGATTATTTGAAGACATTGCCAAAATTCGTATTCGGAGATATTATTGCCTTAGAGACCGATAACAGCATTGCTCAACAATTAAAATTCAAAAAATATTTATCCGAATTTCTCAATAAAACCTTCAATTGAATATGATTTTGGAAATCAAAAAATATAAAGAACAGGTTTTGAAGCAAAGAGCTCGAGAAGTTGAAAAAATAGACGACCGGATCAAAGAACTTGTAAAGAATATGTTGGAAACCATGTACGCTCATCAGGGCGTTGGCTTGGCTGCCCCCCAAATTGGCGTTTCCGAAAGAATAGCCGTGGTTGATATCGGCGAAGGCCCTAAAATCTTTATCAATCCTATAATTTTAAAAAAAATCGGGAAAATAGTTTCCGAAGAGGGTTGCCTTTCCGTACCGGGCGCTTTTCTTAAAATCAAACGAGCGGAAAAGATAATCATTGAAGCTTTAAACGAAAAAGGCGAAAAATTCAAGTTGGAAGCCAACGGTCTCTTGGCTCGTTGCCTTCAGCAAGAAATAGACCATTTGGACGGAGTTTTAATTTTGGATAGATTAAGTTTCTGGAAAAAAATCAGAAGAAAATTATTTATAAAATAATATGAGAAATAGAAAAATCATTTTTTCGTTATTTATTATTGTTTTTTTTATTTCTCTTTTGTCGGAGAATTTTTGTTTCGCTTCGGAACGCGTGGAAATTAATTTTTTTTACAGCGATAGATGTCCTCATTGCGCCGCCGAAAAGATATTTTTAAAAGAATTAGAAACAAAATATCCGCAAATCGAGATTAATTATTATTTGGCTATTGACCCGGCAAGTATTGAAGCTTTTAATGAGCTATGCAAAAAATACGTTGAGGCGGAAAAATATTTAGGATTAGTGCCTCTTACTTTTATCGGAGATGATTTTTTTCCCGGTTTCGATGACGAAAATAATATTGGCTTAAATATTGAAAACGCAATTAGAAAACAACTAAAATATCCATTACTTGGAAAAGGTAGAGGAAAGATAAAAATTCCTATTTTAGGAGAAATCTATTTGGAATATTATTCTTTGCCTCTTCAAACGATAATTTTGGGTTTCTTCGACGGATTTAATGTCTGCTCGTTAGGGGCTCTCGTTTTAATCCTCGGTTTGGTTTTGGCCCTTCGTTCCAGATTCAAAATATTTTTGTTCGGCGGTATCTTCATATTGATCACGGCTGTTATTTACGGTATTTTGATATTCCTTTGGTATCAGCTTTTTAATTTGTTGGCTTCTTATATGAAGACAATGCAAATCTTGATAGGTTTACTTGGGGTCGGCGGCGGTATTTATTTTTTAAGGGAATTTCTCAAGTTCAGAAAGAAAGGACCGACCTGTGAAATGGTTAGCGGCGGATTAATTTCCAATCTTTCTTCCAAGATGCAGGAATTAATGAAAAATCCCAGAAGCACGATTTTAATTATTACCAGTATAATTGGTTTCGCCGCGGTTATAACCATAGTTGAATTTCCTTGTTCGGCGGTAGTACCGGTTTTGTTCGCCGGAATTCTGGCCAATTCGGGCATTTCCGGACTGGAATATCTTCTATATATCGCTTTATTCGTTTTCTTCTACATGCTTGACGAAATCTTAATATTTTTAGTGGCTTGCTTTACTCTGAATATCTGGTTTGCTTCTCCGAAATTCGTTACCTGGTTAACCTTAGCCGAAGCAATTATGTTTTTCGTTCTTGGTTTTTATTATCTTATTGGCTTTTAAATAAAAATAATATTTTCCAGGAAGATTTCCTGGAAAAACATTTTATGCCTAAAATCACCAAAGAAACAATTTTAGCCGAGATCATGAAAGTTCCCGGCGCTCAAGAAATTTTGGCAAAATATAATTTGCCTTGTTTAAGTTGTCCTTTTGCCAAAATGGAAATGGAAAAATTGAAAATCGGCGGAGTTTGTCAGATGTACGGAATAGATGCCGACAACTTAATCAAAGATTTAAATAAATTAAATCTAAAAAAATAAAATGGCTAAAACCAAAAAGATGATATACCTGGACTACGCCGCCACTACTCCGATTGATCCCCGGGTTATCAAGGCAATGCTTCCTTTTTTCGATAGAAACTTCGGCAATACGATGTCGGTTTACAGTTTCGGTCAGGAAGCCAAAGAGGTTCTGGAAAAAAGCCGAAAAACAATCGCTGATTTGATAAAAGCCGAACCGAAAGAGATATTTTTTACCGGTTCGGCAACCGAAAGTAATAATCTGGCTTTAAAAGGAATCGCTCTTGCCAACAAAGATAAGGGCAGGCATATTGTCATATCTTCAATTGAACACCCTTGCGTTTTAGAAAGCGCTCAATGGTTGGAAAAACAGGGTTTCGAAATAACCAAATTGCCAGTCAATAAAGACGGATTAGTTGAGCCGGAAAATCTTAAAAAAGCCATAAAAGAAAATACTGTTTTAGTTTCCATTATTCACGCCAATAACGAGATAGGAACCATTCAGCCGATAGAAGAAATCGGCAGAATTTGCAAAGAAAAAAAAGTTTTTTTTCATACCGATGCCGCCCAGAGTTTCGGAAAAATCGAAATAGACGTCAATAAAATGAATATAGACTTATTGACCGCCAGTTCTCATAAAATATACGGACCAAAAGGAGCGGCCTGTCTATTTATCAGAAAAGGAACGAAAATAGAGCCGATTTTACACGGCGGAGGACACGAACTCGGCTTACGGCCGGGAACGATAAACCTGCCAGCCATTGTCGGTTTTGCCAAAGCGATTGAAATCGCCAAAAAAGAAATGAAGAAAGAAAAAGCAAGATTAACTAAATTAAGAGATAGACTGATTAAGAATATTTTAAACAAAATCGAGAATTCTTATTTAAACGGTCATTCGATCAAAAGATTGCCCAATAACGTTAACCTTCGTTTTTCTTTTATCGAGGGAGAGTCGATAATTTTGGAACTTGATTCTTTAGGAATAATGGTTTCCAGCGGTTCGGCTTGTTCGTCTTCAAATTTAGAACCCAGCCACGTGCTTTTAGCTATTGGTTTAAAGCATCAACAAGCTCACGGTTCAATAAGAATAAGTTTTGGGAGATGGACCAAAGAAAAAGATATTGAGTATCTTATAAAAGTCTTACCGGGCATAGTAGAAAGATTAAGAAAAATTTCTCCTTTTAAAAAATACTAATTATATTTCTATGAATAAATTCGGACCTTATACCAAAAAAGTCATTCAACATTTTAAATCGCCCCATAATTACGGAAAAATGGAAAATCCCGACGGGGTAGGGAAGGTGGGTAATCCCGTCTGTGTTATCTCAAAGACAAAAGTGTTAGCTAACAGTAAAGTTAGAAACATAGAAGATTTAAGAAGGGATGAGAAAATTCTCTCTCACGACGGGAAGTATCACTCAATAGAAAACGTATTTAGAAGAAGTATTAACGAAAAAATTCTTACTGTAAAAAATAAGTTTGGTAAAAATTTTTTGACCTTTGACCACCTTATTTTAGCAGTCAAAATTCCTAAAACTTGGTACTTTTCTTTTACAAAAAATAAGAAAAGATTCGTCAAAGATTTACAGTGGTATCACGCTGATGAACTTGAGAAAAAAGATTTAATAGCCTACCCAATTTTAAATGAAATTAAAGAGGTTAAAAAAATTCCCAATGATTTCAAGAAATCAAAATGGGATTTTAAAAGCAAAAAATTACCCAAAAACATAAAAATTACAGATGGTTTTTTAAGACTCGTTGGATATTATCTTGCTGAAGGTTACATTCGAGACAAAACTTCAAAGATGTGCGTGGGATTTGTTTTTAACCTAAAAGAAAAAAAATACGTTGAAGATGTTTCTTCTATAGTTAAGCAGATTTTTGGATTAGAGACAAAACTAAGGATAAATAAAAAACACCACGTTATCGACGTCTGTGTAAATAGCGTAAATCTAGTTTGTTTATTTAAAAAATTGTGCGGTAAAGGTGCGGAAAATAAATTTATACCGCATTTTTTGATGCTTCTTCCTCCAGAGAAACAAAAGAGTCTAATTTTAGGTATGTGGCGTGGAGACGGTTATTTTAGTGCGAAAAGAATTTGGCCACGAGCGGGATATTCAACTATTTCATCCCAAATCGTTCAGCAGTTAAAAACGCTTCTTTTAAGGCAAGGTATAATTCCTTCGGTTTATGAAGAGAGTGAGAAGGTAAAGAACGGAGTCAAACATAGAAAGTCCTATAGAGTACACGTTGGAGAAAGAAATTCGTTAGAGAAATTGGCGGATATTTTACAGATACCTTTTGAGGTGAAGAAAGAAATAAAGGTACAGACTTGGATAGAGAATGGATATGCTTTTTTGCCGATTACGGATATTAAGACTGTTAATTATAAAGGAAAGATATTTAATTTGGAAGTCAACAAGTCAAAATCTTTCGTTTCTAATGCTTTATGCCTTCATAATTGCGGAGATGTGATGTGGCTTTATATAAAAGTGGGGAAGAACAAGAAAGGAAAAGAGATAATCAAGGATGTGAAATTCGAAACTTTCGGTTGCGTGGCGGCCATAAGTACCAGCAGTGTCATTACCGATTTGGCTAAAGGAAAAGTTTTAAAAGAAGCGATGGATATCGACAAGAATAAAGTTCTTGAATCTTTGGGCGGACTACCGCCGATAAAAGTTCATTGTTCGATGCTGGCCGTCGATGCCTTATCGGAGGCAATTTACGATTATTTAATAAAAAATAAAAGACCGATTCCTAAAAAACTTCAAGAAAAACACAAAAAACTGGAAAAAGAAAAAGAAGAAATTAAAAAAAAGTACAAGGAGTGGGTAGGTTTAGAAGAAAAAATACATAAAAGTAAAAAATAATCAGAAAAGAGGTTTTCCACAGTTTGACTCTCTTTATTTTAAAAATTAAAATAGAATAATGATTTTTTTGTTTTCGATTTTTATTTCATATGAAAAATAAAATTACCAAAGTTAAAAAGAGAACGGGCGAAATAGTCGAATTTAATAGAGCAAGAATAGAAGAGGCTATTTTTAAGGCTTTAACTGCAACCAAAGAAGGCGATGGAAAGAAGTCAAAAAGGCTTTCCAATAGAGCAATCGCGATATTAGAGAGGAGATTTAAAAAAGATGAAATTCCTACCGTAGAACAAATCCAAGACATCGTTGAAGAGGTTTTAATTCTGGAAGGATTAGTGGATACGGCCAAGGCTTATATTCTTTATCGAGAACAAAGAAGAAGAATCAGGGAAGCGGTAGCAACGACCGAAGAAACAGTTGAAATGTTGGAACAATATATAGGTGAATTAGATTGGCAAGTTCACGAAAACGCCAATATGGCCTATTCTCTGCAAGGATTGAATCATTACGGCGTTTCCATGCTGATTAAAAAATACTGGCTGAATAAAGTTTATCCCAAAGAAATAAGAGACGCGGCGGCAAGCGGCGATTTTCATCTTCATAATTTGGACACTTTAGCCACTTATTGTAATGGTTGGGATTTATACGATTTGCTTTTAAGAGGCTTCGGCGGAGTTTCAACCAAAATAGAATCTAAACCGCCGAAACATCTGCGGACCGCGCTCGGTCAATTAGTGAACTTTTTTTATACGCTTCAAGGTGAAAGCGCCGGGGCTCAGGCCGTAAGCGAGTTTTCAACCTTAATTGCTCCTTTTATCAGATACGATCAGTTAAATTACAATCAAGTCAAGCAAACTCTTCAGGAATTTTTATTTAACTGTGCCATTCCTACTCGAGTCGGTTTTCAATCTCCTTTTACCAATATTACGGTTGATGTCGTGCCTTCGCCAAATTTTGCTAAACAGCCGGTGATAATTGGAGGTAAACCCCAGAAAGAGACTTATGGCGAATTTCAGGAAGAAATTAATACTTTAAATCAGGCTCTTTTTGAATGTATGATTGAAGGAGATGCTAAGGGCCGGCCTTTTCATTTTCCGATTCCCACTGTTAATATTACTAAAGATTTTGACTGGGATAATCCCAACTTAAATTCAATGTGGGAAGCATCGGCAAAATACGGAATAAATTATTTTACTAATTATATAAACTCCGATATTAGTCCCCAAGACGCCAGAAGTATGTGCTGTCGGCTTCGTTTAGATAAAAGAGAGCTGTATAATCGGGGCGGCGGCGGTTTATTTGGTAGCGGCGCTCTAACCGGCTCTATCGGCGTAGTGACGATTAATTTGCCTCGAATCGGTTATCTGTCAAAAACTAAAAAAGATTTCTTTGACCAACTAACGAAAATTATGGACATAGCCAAAGAAAGTTTGGAAATTAAAAGAAAAGCCTTGGAGGATTTCATTGAAAAAGGGCTTTATCCTTATTCTCGATATTATTTAGCCGGAATAAAAAAAATGAGGAGCAATTATTACGGCAATCATTTTTCAACCATTGGTTTGGTGGGGATGAACGAGGCTTTGCTTAATTTTATCGGCGAAGATATCGGAACTAAAAGAGGAAGAAAATTTACCGTTGAGATTTTAGATTTTATGAGAAAAAAATTGATAAAATATCAGACCGAAACAGGCAATTTTTATAATCTGGAAGCCACGCCTGCTGAATCGACAGCTTATCGATTAGCTCTGAAAGATAAAGAGAAGTATCCCGACATAATTACGGCCGGGACGAAAAATTTACCTTACTACACTAACAGTTCTCAATTGCCGGTAAATTACACCGCCGATGCTTTTAAAGCCCTAAAACTGCAAGATGAAATTCAGTGTAAGTATACCGGCGGTACGGTTCTGCATTTATTTTTAGGCGAACAGATTTACGATGTTCAAATTGTTAAGAATTTAATCAAAAAAGTTTTTGAAAATTTCAAATTACCTTATATTACTATTACGCCTACTTTTTCTATTTGTCCGGCTCACGGTTATTTAGCCGGAGAGCATTTCGAATGTCCGAAATGCACGATTAAACAGCCTTGCGAAGTTTATTCTCGAGTGGTAGGATACTTAAGACCAGTCGGCCAATGGAATAAAGGAAAACAACAGGAATTTAAGGAAAGAAAAGAATTTAAAATGATTAAGTCTTAATAGTAAAGATTAAGAGAAATTCGCTAAAAATTTTTATGAAAATAGGCGGACTTCAGCCCTTAACTTTAATTGACTATCCCGGTCGTTTGGCTTGTACGGTTTTTACAAGCGGTTGTAATTTTTGTTGTCCTTTTTGTTACTCTTCAGAATTAGTTATTCCGGAAAAAATAAAAGACCAGCCAAAAATTCCCGAGCCGGTTTTTTTTCTTTTTTTAAAAAAAAGAAAAAGATTGTTAGAAGGAGCGGTGATTTGCGGCGGCGAACCGACTATTCATAAAGATCTGCCCGATTTCGCCAAAAAGATTAAAAAATTAGGATATCTGGTTAAATTAGACACTAATGGTTCCAATCCTCAAATGCTTAAAAAAATTATTAAACAAGGGTTAGTCGATTACGTAGCTATGGACATTAAAGGTCCTAAGGAAAAATATCAGAAGTTAGCTGGAAAAAAAATAAATATTAAAAATATTGAAAAAAGCATTGAAGTTTTAAAAAATTCTAAAATTGATTATGAATTCAGAACGACAATCGCTCCCAATCTTTTAATACGAAGTGATTTTATTAAAATTGCTCGTTGGATAGGGGTGGGCGGTAAGTATTATCTACAGCAATTTAAACCGGAAAAAACCATTAATCCTGATTTTGTTCAAGTAAAACCTTATAGTTTAGAAGAAGTTTTAGAAATAAAAAAAGCGATTAGTCCGCTTTTTGATGTCTGTGAAATAAGGGGCGTATAAAAAATTGATTGACTATTGATTTACCATTCAATAATCGTGCCAAGAGTTTCTCCCAAGAGAACTCTTTTTAAATAATCCGGTTTTTTGCCGTTGATAATCATAACCTTGCAATTGTTTTTTGCCATTTCAATGCTCTTTTCCACTTTTTGAACCATTCCGCCGGTTACGTCTATTCCGTCCGAACCTTTTAAAAACTTTTTTACTTGTCCCCAGTTTTCTTTGTTTATTTTTGGAATAAATTCGGCTTTTTCGTTCTTCATCGGATCGTCGGTGAAAACTCCATCAACTTTATTGGCAAAGATTATCTTTTGAGGTTTTAATTTCTTTGCCAAATAAAGCAGGACGTCTTCCGTGGCTAAAATCGAAGAACCTTTTTTAAGGTCAACCGCTACGTCGCCGTAAACTATCGGAATAATATCATAATCCAATAATTTTTCGATTACTTTTAAAAAAGATTCCGTAATTTCGGAATTCTCGGTTAAAAAAAAGGCAGAAGGAGCTATTGAAAAAACTTTTTCATTGATTTTAAGAAAAGCGTCGATCACTATTTTATTCATTTCCGCCACGTCATTATGAACTTTGCAAAAACCGTATCGGCTTTCTTTGTTTATGAAACCTTGAGAGGTGTTATATTTCTTAGCCGAAACATGACCAAAAGAACCGGCGCCATTCCCCAACACTAAATTGAATTTTTTTTCTTTTCTTGCTTCGCTAATTTCTCTTGCCAATCTTTCGATCGTATCCGTTTTCGGAGTATAAGGTTTATTTTTGTCGGTTATCAAACCGCCGCCCAACTTGACGAAGATTAGATTTTCCATAATTTAATTATATAATGAAGTATTCTGTTCTGAAAGAACGGAATATCCCCAACTCCGAATTGACAAAAATTGGGCAAGATTAGTTAAAGAAGAATTTAAACCTAAAGAATATTTCTTAAAATTCAAACATAAAAATATATGAATCCTTTGTTCTGGATATTATTAACCACTTTCGGCATCAGTTTAATCTCTTTTATCGGAGTGCTGATTCTATTTTTTAAAAAAGAAATCTTAGACCGAATTCTCCTAGTTTTAGCTTCTTTTGCCGCCGGCGCTCTAATCGGCGGCGCTTTTCTTCATTTGATTCCGGAAGCGATTGAAGAAGTGGGCGGTGATGAAGATTCGGTCTTTAAATTATTCATATACCTTCTTATCGGTTTTTGCGTTTTTTTCTTTTTAGAAAATTTTATTAAATGGCATCACCATCATGCCACCGAGCATCCGGAGATAAAACCCTTTTCCTATTTAATTTTAGCCTCCGACGGGGTTCATAATTTTATTGACGGATTGGTGATTGCCGCTTCTTTTGTTGTCAGCGTTCCTTTAGGCATGGTTGCTTTCATAGCCGTTGCTCTTCATGAAATTCCTCAGGAAATAGGGGATTTCGGAATTTTAATTTACGGCGGATTTAAGCCGATTCGGGCCTTGATTCTTAACTTTCTATCAGCCGTTATTGCAGTCTTCGGCGGTTTAGTGGGTTTTTTTCTTTCTGGAATAATAGGCGATTCTGTTATTTTTCTTTTACCTTTTGCCGCCGGTAATTTTATTTATATCGCTTGTTCGGATATTATTCCAGAAATAAAAATTAAAACCGGTTTTGGAAAATCAATAATTTATTTTTTAACCTTTATAGTCGGAATTGCCATAATGTTTTTAACAAAAATATTATTATGAAAAAAGAAGATTTTGAAAAACTTGTGAAAGAGGGGATAGAGGATATTCCGGAAAAATTTTTAAAAAAACTGGATAACGTAGAAATAGTTGTTGAAGAAGAGCCAAGGCCTCATCAATTAGAAAGTTTAAAAAGAAGCCAAGGAATTAGGCTTCTTGGCTTATATCAAGGGATACCTCAAACTAAAAGATGTCATTATGGCGAAGTTTTACCGGATAAAATCACTATTTTTCAAAAGCCGATTGAAGAAATCGCCCTATCCGAAAAGGAAATCAAAAAGATTGTAAAGAATACGGTTTGGCATGAAATCGCTCACCATTTCGGAATGACCGAAGAGCAAATTAAAAAAGCGGAAAAAATCCGCCGGGTCAAAAAATTTATACCTTAAGATTTCATAATCTTCTTACGTACTCGTTGGTTTCGGTATTTATTTCAACCATATCTCCCTCCTTGATGAAAAGAGGGACGTTTATTTGAATGCCGTTTTCCAGAGTTACGGTTTTTGTTCCGGCTTCCGCTCTTTCGCCTTTGACTCCGGGCGGCGCTTCAGTAACCTTTAAAGAGATTTTTATCGGCAAAACAACGTTGATTATTTTTCCTTCAAAGATTACCGCTTCCAATAATTGATTGGACTTGAAAAACTTTCCTTGTTCTCCCACTTGTTCCAAAGTTAAATTGAATCTTTTTGAGGGATCGTTTTTGTCGCAAAAGAAATATTGATTCCGATGGGAATATAAAAACTTTACCTCTTTTTTAGAAATATCGGCTTCTTCGAAAACATCGCTTTGATGAAAATTTTTTACCAAAACGTTTCCGGTAATCAAATTTCTAATTCGGGATTGAATAACCACTCTTCTTTGAGCCTTCTTTAAGGGCTTGGACTCCAAAACTTCGTAAGGTTGATCGTCGACTATCATTTTTGCCCCTCTTTTTATATCGGTATGAGTTAACATAATATTGGTTGATTTATTCTTTCGCTCTCCGCTAAAGCGAAGGTCAAAAGAATGAGAATTCCAAAGTCCAGACAAATCGGGATTTTGATTGTCCTGATCTGTCGGGATGAAACATTATTTTAATATTTTTCCTATAAAATTTATATTGCCTTTTAAGAAATCTTCGCTTTTTACTCTTTTTTTTCCTTCGAATTGAAATTCTTCCATTATCAAATAATCTTTGCCGCATTGAACGGCAATTTTGTTATCGGGAGCCAGATAGGTTTTGCCCGGTATTCCTTTTGGTCCGTTTTCTGTTTTATTATTTATTGAAACTTTCCAAATTTTAATAATTTTTTGATTTGTTTTACAAAAAGCGCCGGGAGAATCGCAAAAAGCTCTTACGTGTCTTTCTATTTCTTGGGCGGATTTATTCCAATCAATAAACCCGTTTTTAGTTGTTAAGATTTTTGTATAAGTTGCTTGGTTTTCGTTTTGAGGCTGGGGTTTAATTTTCCCTTCCGTCCATTGAGGAATAATTTTGATTAATAATTCGGCCCCTAACTCCGTCAATTTTTTTTCTAATTCCTTAGAAGTTAATTTCTTATTATATATTTTATATTCTGAAGCGGCAATAATCGGTCCTTGATCTAGTTTTTCGTTCATCAAAATTATAGTCACGCCGGTTTCTTTTTCGTTGTTTAAAATCGCGTATTGAATTGGAGAACAGCCTCGGTATTTCGGTAAAAGAGAAGGATGAATATTTAAGCAGCCGTAACGGGGAATTTCTAAAATTTCTTTGGGAATAATTTTACTACATCCGGCGACGACGATTAAATCGGGGTTGAAAGTTAAAACTTTAGATTTTAAATTTGAAATATTTTCTACCTGAAGAACCGGGATATTATATTCTTTAGCTGCAATCTTTACCGGCGAGGAAGTGATAGTTTTTCTCCGACCTGTTGGCTTGTCCGAAGCGGTAATAGCCAAAATCGGCCTGAGGTCTTTCTCGATTAATTTTCTAAAAACATTTGCTCCGAATTCCGGAGTTCCGATAAATATGATTTTTAATTTATTGTTTTGCATTTTATATTCTTAATTTTAAATTATTTTATAATTCTCCATTCCATGTCTTCTTTTTCGCCAGCGAATTCCAGCCATTCTCCTTCCGGTGAAATAACATACCATTTTCTTTTGGTTTCCGACCAAACCATGGGATTGTTTTTGTAAAAAGGCTTTTTAACGATTTCTTTCGGCTTTAATCTGTCTAATTCTAACCATTTTTTAAAAACGGTTTCAATGGCATAATCCAAATTTCTTGATTTTGCCCATTCCGCCACTTTATCAATGGCTTCCTCGGATTTTTTAACCGAACCGGCCAGTTCTAATAATTGCTTAGCCGGTTTGGTAAATCGAGAATAAATAATTTTCTTTTTACGAGCGCTTTTTTTAAGATTTTCCAACGATACGCCTTTTGTTTTGAAATAATGAGTGATAACCTGACGAATGGCGGTTTCTTCTTTTAATTCCTGATAGTATTTTATTTTCTTTTTTTCCAAGAACTCTTGAATTTTCAAAGCAATACTTTTCCCCACGCCCGGTATTTCTTCCAATCCTTTAAGGCCCTTTTTTTCATAAATAATCGAAATGTCTTCGGTTAAATTTTTTAGAGATTCAGCCGCTTTTCGATAAGCGCGGGGCTTAAAGGAAACTCCTTTTATTTCTAAAAGTTCGGCTATTTGATAAAAAATTTCAGCCAATTTTTTATTAGTCATTGTTGTTTGTTTAATCGAATTTCTCCGCCGAAAACCTATAGATAAGTATTTTTTCCCGCTTGGGGTCAATTCCTCCTTTTTGGCAAGCAACGGCAATCTGTTGTTCGGTCGTATCGATTCCTTCCAAGTCAGGCAGTAAAAGTCCGGACTTAAAAGGAGAATGACCGTCAAAAAGAACGTCAATTCTGGTACCGTCAGAAAAAGGAACGGTTTTGACTATTATACCGTATTTTTTCGGATTTAATTCCTTAACGTCCTGAATCATTTCCGGTTCGTTTAAAATATAAACAATGTAAGAGAGAAGATTTTTTTCCTCTTTTTTAATCGGTCCAAATCGATAATCTTCGGTTGCTGCTACTAAAGAATTTCTAATTACTTCTTGAGCGATATTTTTTTCAGTAGGCAAATAAGTTCCGATACAGCCCCTTAATTTTCCTTGTTTATTAATTGTAACAAAAGCACCGGCTTTTCTGGTTAAATATTCTTCGGGAAAATCAGGCGGCACTTCAATCATTCCGCCTTTTTCCAAATAATATTCTACGGCTGATTTTGCCAGCTGAACCAAAGGATGAATCATAAAAAATTAAAATTAGCCACTAAATAACCTACGCCGAACGGACCTTCGTAAGATAAAATTTCCGGCTGCCAATTTATTTTAGCCGATTCCAGTATGCCCAAAAGAAAAGCAAAAGAGCGTAAACCGCATTCTCCGGCATTGGGCCACATATCCTCCAGTTTCAAGATATTCTTTACGTCTTTCTTCTTTAAAAATTTTATCAAGTTTTTATCGAATTCCGGACCATCGGAATGAAAACCGTAAGGTCCTTCGCTTTTTAAACAATGAGATAAATCACCGGAAGCGATTAAACCGATTTTTGATTTGGAATTCTTAACTTCCGATTGGTAAATTTCTTTTCCCTTTTCAAAACAAAAACTCGGCGGTTCCAAAGAAAAAAATTCGGTTAAAAAATTTTTAATTTCGCCTTGAAAGTTTTTGGCGATAAAATACAAAGGAACGTTAAAGCCCCAATCGGAATGAGGCGAAGAAATTATTATTTTTTCGGAATTGGTTTCTTTAAATTTTTTTTCTAAAATTTCTAAAGATCCTATGGTTTTATTTACTTTTTTTCTGTCCTCTTCAGAACCAATATCGGGCAATAATATCGGCGGGTGAGGGGAAATGGCGGCAAAAACAATTGGCATATTTTTTATTTAGTTAATCAGTCAATAATATTAAGATTTTCGTAACATTTTGGACAACGGCCTTTTTTATCGTAACGATAAACGATATAGCCGGTTCGATTGATGACTAATTCCTTGCATTTCGGACAAAAAGTGTCTTCAGAAGGCAGGCCGGGAATATTGCCGGTGTAAACATACTTTAAGCCGGCCTTTTTTCCGATTTCGTAAGCCGTTTTCAGAGTTTTCAAAGGAGTATCGGGCAAGTTTTTAAGTTTCCAGGAAATTGCGCCGCAAAATTGAGTCACATGCCAAGGAGTTTCAGCGCCTAAATTTTCTTTAATAAATTCAGCTATTTTTTTAAGAATATCCGGGCTGTCATTAAGGGCAGGAATAATTAAAGTAATAATTTCAATCCAGATTTTATTTTTTTTAACCTTGACCAAATTCTCTAAAATTGGTTTTAATTTTCCGCCGCAATGTTTTTGATAAAATTTATCGGAAAAACTTTTAAGATCAACATTAATCGCGTCTAAATAAGGAGAGATCAAATCAAGCGTTTCTTTCGACATAAAACCGTTGCTTATCCAAACGTTTTTTAATCCTTTCTTTTTGGCTATCTTCATCGTGTCCAAAGCATATTCCAAAAAGATTGTCGGTTCGGTGTAGGTATAAGAAATACTGGGAAGATTATTACTTAAAGCCATTCCTACGATTTCTTCGGGCAATAAATTTCCTTCCGAAATTAAATTATCTATTTTAGAAGTTTGAGAAATGGCAAAATTTTGACAATTATCACATCGAAAATTACAACCAACAGTGGCAACGGAAAGCGATTGGCTGTCAGGTAAGAAATGAAAAAAAGGTTTTTTTTCAATCGGATCGATATTAATAGCGCAAGGTTTTCCGTAAACCAAAGAATATAATTTACCTTTAATATTTTCTCTTATTCGGCAAATTCCTTTTTGACCCTCGGAAATAAGACAATAATGAGAACACGCTTGGCAACGAATTTTATTCTTGGATATTTTTTTATAGAGATAAGCTTCTTTCACTTCTTTTATATAATTAAATCATTATAGCATATTATATTATTCATAGAAAAATCACTTATTTAGGAGATGGTGGCTTACAATTCAATTATGTTGTATAATTTAATAATATGAAAAAAGAAATAATAGACAAAATTTCGATTTTGATTACTACTGCTTTCGGTTTGGTAGCCGCTCTTGCTTGGAACAGCGCCATTCAGGCGATTTTTAAACAAGTTTTCGGAGAAACAGAAGGGATAGGGGCAATGCTCGGTTACGCTTTATCGGTTACGATAATAGCCGTAGTCGCTACTGTTTGGATAGGCAGATTGGCTGAAAAAGCAAAAAATCTCTAATTGATAATAAAAATGAAAGAAAGACATCGGGTTTTTATTGCTATTAATTTGCCGGAAAAAATCAAAAAAGAATTGATTGATTTCTCTCAAAAATGGCCGGATTTACCGGTTCGTTGGGCTAAAAAAGAAAGTCTCCATCTTACTTTGGCTTTTTTGGGCTATCTCAGCGATGAAGATTTGGTAAAAATTTGCCAAGCAATAGAAGAAATAAGTTTAAAACATTCCGCTTTTTTTCTTAATTTTAATAAAATTGATTACGGCCCAAAAGACAAAGGAGTGCCGAGATTAATTTGGCTGGAAGGCCAAAAGTCCGAGAAATTATCTTTACTAAAAAAAGATTTGGATAAAATTTTAATGCAAACAATAGGTTTTCTGCCGGAAAACAGAGATTTTATGCCCCATATTACTTTAGCCAGAATAAAAAAATGGGATTGGCAGAAAATAGAGCCCGAAGAAAAACCCGAAATTGCTGAAGATTTTTTCATGGATTTCGAAGTTCGCTCAATAGAAGCAATGGAAAGCCGTCTGAAAAAAAGCGGAGCCGAATATACAACATTACAATCATACAATCTAAAATGAGGGTGTATTTTATCGGCATTGGCGGTATTGGCGTTTCGGCTTTGGCCGAATATTTTTTGGAAAAAGGGAACCGAATTTTCGGTTCTGATTTGGTTTCTTCCGAAATTACTCGAGCCCTTGAAAAAAAAGGAGCGAAAATTTATATCGGCCGCCATAGAGCCGAAAATATAACCAAAAATATCGATCTGGTGATTCACAGTCCGGCTGTTCAGCCGGATAATCCGGAATTAAAACAATCGAAAAAATTAAAAATTAAAACTCAAAGTTATCCTCAAGCCTTAGGCGAAATGACTAAGAATTATTTTACTATCGCCGTTGCCGGAACTCATGGCAAAAGCACCACCACGGCGATGCTCGGACTTTTATTGGCAAGGGCCGGCTTGGATCCGACGGTTATTGTGGGCACAAAAATAAAAGAATTTCAGGGGTCTAATTGTCGGACGGGAAAGTCAAAATATTTAGTTATCGAGGCTTGCGAGCACGAAGAATCGTTTTTAAATTATTGGCCTAAAATTATTATTATCACCAATATTGAAAAAGAACATTTGGACTATTATAAAAATTTCAACAACGTTTTAAAGGGCTTCGAAAAATTCGTCTCTCATTTATCCGGCGGAGGAATTTTAGTTATCAATAAAGACCATAAAAATACGCCTAAATTATTAAACAAAATTAAAAAATTAAAATTAAAAACCTGCTATTTCTCTTTAAAACAAAAGGAAACTTTGAGCGTCAAGAAAGTTATGCGGGTTCCGGGAGAACATAATATTTACAACGCTTTAGCCGCTCTAGCCGTAGCTCGAATTCTTAAAATTCCAGATAAAACCAGTTACAAGTCTTTGGCGGATTATCAAGGAGCTTGGCGTCGTTTTGAGATTAAAGAAGTTTTTCTCCGCAATAAAAACAACAAAATAATAGTTATTAACGATTACGCCCATCACCCGACAGAAATCAAGGCGACTCTAGCCGCCGCTCGGGAAAAATTTCCTGAGAAAAAAATCTGGGTAATTTTTCAACCTCATCAGTACCAAAGAACCTTCTATCTTTTTAAAGATTTCATTAATGTTTTTTCAAGGGCGCCGGCTGATAAAATAATCATTATTGATATTTATGACGTTGCCGGCCGAGAAAATATTGCCATTAAAGAGAAAATTTCTTCGTTTAAATTAATTCAAAAATTAAAAAAGAAAAATAAGAAAAAAGAATTTTTTTACCTTTCAACGATTCAAAAGGCTAAAGATTATTTAAATAAGAATCTCAAAGAAGAAGAGGTGGTCGTAATTATGGGAGCGGGAGATGTTTATAAGTTAGCCGACAAATTAGACAATTAGTTATTCGTTCATTGTTTGACTGATTAATAAATATAAAATAAAATAATAGAATAAAGATATTTTCAAGGCCGAAAACGTTAAAATACTTTTAATTTTATGAACAATTTTTATCTTTTAATACCGGTTATAATGGCTGTTTTTGTTGTTTTCTTTCTTTTCTTTTTCAAGAAAAAAAAGAAAGAGCCGGTTTTAACCCAGCAAGAGATGCAGAAAAATTATTCTGAAAAATCAACGTCGATCGAATCGACCGAACCGGAAGAACCGAGAAAGGAATCAATACCGATAACCGAACCCAGGTCAGAGCCTAAGTCGAAATTGGAACTACCGGAAGAGCCGATGGAGCCGGAAATAATTAAAGGAAAACCAGAAATGCCGGAAAACGAAGACTCCGAAGTTCCTTCTTTTTAAGGGAGTTAAGGGCGTTAAATTTTTATCTAAAACCCCGCTCAATCGGGGTTTTACTTTTTCCGAATATTTGTTAGAATAAATAAAACGATTAACGTTAGTAAGTATTTATTTCTGCAATTATGAAGAAAATTCTCATAATCGAAGACGAAAAGATATTGGCTGATATGTATAAAGAAAAGTTTGAAATGACTGGATTTAAGGTTTTTTTAGCTCTTGACGCCGAAGAGGGATTAATCGTAGCCAAAAAAGAGAAACCCGACTTGATTCTCTTGGACATTCTTCTGCCCAGAGAAAGCGGAATTTCTTTTTTAGAAAAGATAAAAAAAGATTCCGATATTTCTTCGATTCTGGTAGTAGCTTTCAGCAATTACGACGATCCGCAAACCAAAGAAAAAGCTAAAGAATTAGGAGCCAAAAATTATTTGATTAAGACTAATTTTACGCCGGAAGAAATTGTTAAAAAAATAAAAGAATATCTGATATAAAAATGAAAAGAGTTCTAAGCGCGGAAACAATAAAACATATTGGCGAAAAAGTTAAAGTCTGCGGTTGGATAAATTCCCGAAGAGATCACGGGAAAATAGTTTTTTTAGATTTGCGAGATTATTCAGGAATCTTACAGGTGGTTTCCGATTCGAAAATTATCAAGGATATAAATACGGAATATGTTGTTGAGATTGAAGGTCCTATTCAAGCTCGACCGCCTAAAATGGCGAATTCCGAAATTGAAACCGGTAAAGTGGAGTTAAAAGCAGAAAGTATTAAAATTTTATCTAAAGCCGAAGTTTTACCATTTGATATTAGGGACTTAAAAGCAAATTTGCCAACTATTTTAGATTATCGGCCAATAACTTTAAGAAATGAAAAAATTAGAGCGATTTTTAAAATTCGAGAAGAGATAATAAGCAGTTTCCGAAACACTCTTAAGAATTTGGATTTCTATGAATTTCAATCTCCGACAATAGTTCCGACTAACGCCGAAGGCGGAGCAGCGGTTTTTCGCCTCGATTATTATGATAAAAACGCTTATCTGGCGCAAAGCCCTCAACTTTATAAACAAATTTTAGTCGGAATTTTTGAAAGAGTTTTTACCGTAACCAATATCTGCCGAGCAGAACCAAGCGTTACAACTCGTCATTTATCCGAATATACCAGCTTGGACGCTGAAATGGGATTTATAGAATCTTGGGAAGATTTAATAGATATTTCTGAAAATTTGATTAAAAATATTTTTTCCGACGTTCAGAAGAAATGCCGGAAAGAATTAAATTTGTTTAAATCCGTTATTCCTCAGATCAGCGATAAAGTTCCCAGGATAAAAATGAGCGAAGCTCAGGAGATAGTTTTTAAAAGAACAAAAAGAGATAACCGAAAAGAACCTGATTTAAATCCGGAAGACGAAAGAGAAATTTGCGATTACGCGAAAGAAAAATACGGCTCCGAAGTCATTTTTATTACTCATTATCCAACCAAAAAACGTCCTTTTTACGCTTATCCCGACCCGACAAATGAAAATTATACTTTGAGTTTTGATCTTTTATGTCGAGGGTTAGAAGTTCTTACGGGAGGACAAAGAATTCACGAATACGAAAAACTCGTAACTAATATAAAAAAATGGGGGAATAATCCCGAAGATTTTGAATTCTATCTTCAGGCTTTTAAGTACGGGATGCCTCCTGAAGGCGGATTTGCCTTTGGAACAGAAAGAATTGTAAAGCAAATATTAAATTTGGAAAATCTTCGAGAGGCTAGTTTTTTTCCGCGAGACATGGAAAGAATAGACGAGCGGCTTTCTCAACTTCTAATAAAGAAAATAAAGAAAAAACCGGTTAAAAAAAGAAAGAAAAAATGAGTAAAAATATAAAATTTTTTTTAATTTTTTTTTCAATCAATCTTGGCGGTTGGTGGTTTTTTAATTTATTAAACATTAATCTGGAGGAAGTTTTTTATTGGCAAGAAATTGGCCGAAATCCGGAAGTGCTCGTCGCTCAAATCAATATAGAACCGAAAATAGAAAGATTTTTATCTCAACAAGAATCCAAAGAAGAATTAGATTTGGGAATTAAAGCCGAATCCGCTATTTCGGTTTTTATTAATCCCAAAGGAGAAGAAAAAGTTATTTTCGAAAAAAATTCTTCTCTCAAAAGACCGATCGCTTCCTTGACCAAATTAATGACCGCTTTGGTCGCTCAAAAAAAACATAAACCGGAACAGATTTTTTACATCAGCCAAAGAGCGGTAAATCAAGAAGAAGATAAAGGCAATCTGAAAGCGGGCGAAAAGATTTACTTAAAAGACCTTCTTCACAGCATGTTAATTGAATCGAGTAATGACGCTGCTTGGGCAATAGCCGAAGGAGAAGAAGGGGCTGTTTTGTCTTTTTCCGAGCCCCAAAAGGAAAACGGGAGCAGCAGCGAATATCAAACCGAGGAAACCGTTATTTTTACTGAAAATTATTTAAACTTTATCGAATCGATGAATTCGGAAGCGCAGAAATTAATGATGAAAAATACGTATTTTTTGAATCCCAGCGGTCTTGGCGGTTTTGAAAATTATTCTACTGCCCAAGATTTATTTAGATTGGTTAAATATATTGCCGAAAACGAACCGCAAATTTTAACTATCAGCCAAAAACAATCCTATGAAGTATTGAACGCTTACGGTAATTTTCATCATTTTATTGCCGAAAATACCAATAAATTATTACGCGAAACTTCCGGAATAATCGGCGGCAAAACCGGCTACACCGACGAAGCCGGTGGCTGTATGATTATAGTTTTGGAAAGCGAAAAAGGCGGTTATTTTATCAATATAGTCTTAGGAACGGTTTCCACCGATGAAAGATTTGACGATATGAGAAAAATAATAGAATTCTGCCGACAAGTTGATTCCTTTGAATAATTTAAAATTAAAATAAAATATGAATTTTTTTTATAGTTCGGAAACAATTTTTAACGTAGTTAAAATTTTAAGTTTAGCCACCATAGCAGCCTTAGTAGCGGTTATTTGGACTCCTTTCTTAACTCATTTTTTATATAAATACAAACTTTGGAAAAAAGAGGCCAGAAAAAAAACCATTACCGGGGAAGAGGCAACTATTTTTTATAATCTTCATAAAGAGAGGGAAGTAAAAACTCCGCGCTTGGGCGGACTTTTAATTTGGCTAACAACCTTGGGTGTGATTTTTATTTTCTGGTTTTTCTCTAAAATATCCGATTGTTTCTGGTTAAAAAACTTTAATTTTTTTTCCCGTTCTCAAACTTGGTTGCCGCTGTTTACTTTAGTAACCGCTTCTATTATCGGACTCTTTGACGATTTGCTTCAGGTTTTCTACTATCCTGAATCAAACTCTCCCGATTCTTTAATAGGCCGAATTTTTAAAAAATTTACTGTTTTTATTTCCGGCCGAAAAAGATATATTGGCGGCGGAATAGGGTTTAAAAGACGGCTTTTGATCGTGGCCTTAATCGGCCTGATTGGCGGATCCTGGTTTTTTTACAAACTGGGCTGGAATACTATTCACGTTCCAATATTTGGTGATTTTTATATCGGCCTTTTATACGTTCCTTTGTTCATTTTAGTAATGATCGCCAGTTGGTCGGGCGGAATCATTGACGGCTTGGATGGATTGTCCGGCGGCACTTTTGTTTCTATTTTCGGCGCTTTTTCTATTATTGCTTTTTCTCAAGGAAGAATCGATTTAGCTTCTTTTTGCGCCGTAATCGCCGGAACGCTTTTCGCTTTTTTATGGTTTAATATTCCGCCGGCTCGATTTTATATGGGAGAAACCGGAATTTTAGGCTTAACTTCGACTATGTCGGTAGTTGCTTTTTTGACTGATTCGGTATTTGTACTGCCAATTATCTCTGGTCTTTTAGTTATGGAATCAACTTCGGTAATTTTACAACTTTTATCAAAAAAAATAAGAAAGAAAAAAATTTTTCTTTCTACTCCCATTCATCACCATTTTGAAGCTAAAGGCTGGCCGGCTTATAAGGTTACGATGAGATTCTGGATAATTGGAATTGTTTTGGCTATTATCGGCGTAGTCATTAGATTATTAGGTTAAATTTTTAAAATAAAAGATACTGGCGCAAGCCTAAGGTTTGCGCCACATCTTTCTCTCTTCTTTCTCATCTTCTTTTATTTAGGCGGTTATCTTTGTTTTTTTAAAATGCGTCGATCTGTTTTTTGAAAGTTGGCCGGTTCTTTTTTTCTTTTTTTTCTCGTAATGTTCTTTAATAGCGCGGGAGCCGTAAAACATTCCCAACACGTAGACGGTAATATAGGCTAGCGAAGTAGGAGTCTCTACCTTTCCTTTAGTAACGCACTCCAGAACCACTACAATTAAGAAAGTAAAGGCCCAGAGAGCGACTAATTTTTCGCCCGATCTTTTCTTCAAGGTGCGTTCTAATCTACGCTCAGCTTCCCTAATTACGATATAAATCGGAATCAGGGAAAAATAAACTTGGAGAAGAAGATTCGGAGTCGTAAAGTCCCTAAACGCTGTATCTAAAATTTGTATTGCCCATACAGCCAAAGTATAAAAGAAGGTGATAGTAAAGAGAAGAAGAGAGTATTCGTCGGCCGGCCACCAATGCTGCGTAAAGTATAGCACTTTCTCTTTCATTTCTTGCACCTCCTATTTTGAAAGGTCTAACGCCCTTCAACCCTACAATACAATAAATAATAGATTATGTCAATAAGATAAATTTCTTAATAAATTTTCTGTTAAGACAACGATTTTTTTGGTATAATTAATTTAAAAGATGTAAAAATTAATAAAATAACGATGGAAAAATTTGAATCATTAAGAACTAAATATCCTCGATTTGTTTATAAAAATTATTCTTATCGGATAAAAAACAGAGACCTTGAAATTTCTTTTAGTTTTTCGATCGAAAAGGGAATTAATTTTATTCCTAAAATAATTATAAAAAACATCAATAAAGTACGTTTAAAGCATATCAATAAAAGAGTTTTAAATAACTTAATATTTCATCTCGGCTTAATAGAGTCTTTAAGTTACTGGAAGGCAACTTGTTCTCCCGAAATAGAAATTAAAGCCGGTTATCTGGATAAATTTCAAATGAAATGGTGGCGAGATCTAATCTTTAGAGGGATGGGACAATTCTTTTATGAGAATAAAATAAATTACAGAACGTCCGATTTTATTAAAATCAAATCGAACAATGACCATAAGGATAAAAAAGATAAAAATAATTTCCAAAAATATCAGTTGGAATTAAAAAAAAGAATTTTATTGCCCTTGGGCGGCGGTAAAGATTCGATCGTTAGTTTAGAGGTTTTAAAAAAGCACAAAGAAATTAATTTGTTTTCTTTAAATCCTAATTTAGCCGCTAAAAAGATAGTTGAAATTGCCGGCGTCAAAAATCCCGTTTTTGTTGAAAGGAAAATAGACGATAAGTTATTAGAATTAAACCGAAAAGGATTTCTTAACGGCCATACTCCTTTTTCGGCTTATCTTGCTTTTTTAAGTGTTTTTTTAGCGGTTATTTTTGATTATAAATATGTTGTTTTTTCCAACGAAAGAAGTTCTAACGAAGGAAATATAAAATATTTAAAAAAATTTATCAATCATCAGTATTCTAAAAGTTTTGAATTCGAAAAGAAGTTCAGAAAATATTCTCAAAAATTTTTAACCGATAAAATAATGTATTTTAGTTTCTTAAGGCCTTTATATGAAATTCAAATCGCTAAACTGTTTTCCAAATACAAACATTATTTTCCTGTATTTTTAAGCTGTAACGAAGCTTCAAAAACTTATTCGGGCAGAAAAATACCGACCGGAAAATGGTGCGGCAGTTGTCCAAAATGCCTTTTTGTTTACGCTTGTCTTTATCCTTTTATAAATAAATTATTATTGGAAGAAATTTTCGGTGAAAACATCTATAAGAGAATAAATTTAATTCCTATGATGGAGGAGTTAATCGGTGAAAAAGATTTTAAACCTTTTGAATGCGTTGGCACTAAAAGAGAAAGTCTGGTTGCTTTTTATTTAAGTTGGAAAAAAGGCCAGCAAGGACGAGAACCTCGTTTTCTTCTAAGACATTTTGAAAAAAAGATTTTACCTCGTTATCCTAAATTGGAAAAAGAAACCGAAAAAATAATGAACTCTTGGAACAAAAAGAACAATCTTCCCAAAGATTTCAAAAAAATACTAAAAGATTATGTTTTGACAGAAAAATTTAATCTTATACAATAAATTAAAGGAGGATAATATGAAAATAAGAGCAGTACTGGAAACGGATGAAATTAGAAGCGATAAATCTCAAACAAAATCGGAATCGCTTGAAAAACTTAAAGAAACGATAAAAAATTATTTAGAAAGCAGTACCAAGTGGAAGGTAAAATCAATAAATTTTCTTATAATAGCTTTTTAATAAGCCCTTTCGGGCTTTTTTTTAACAAGATTAATAAAAATCATTAGAATGTTCCCGAAAAAAACGGGTTTTTTGTTTTTTAATCAAGTTATCCACATTTCCCAGTTTCAATTCTTAATAATAATTTGTTAAAATTAACAAAATAACTAATAATTTCAATTATCTCGATACTCGAGATTTTATAGCATTGTCTAAAAAAATCGTTACCCGATGAAAATTCTGTTTTTAAAAAAATAGTAAATGTTATGAAATTTGTTGGAAAAAAACAAAAATTCATCTCTTTGAAAGAAGCGGCTAAATTTTCCGGCTATAATCCTGATTATATTGGTTATTTGATAAGACAAGGGAAAATTCCCGGCAAAAAAGTCTATTCTCAGATCACTTGGATAACAACCGAAGAAGCAATAAGAGAATATCAAAATAGCCAAAAAGAAAAAAAAGAATTGACCGAGAATATTAATCCTTTAAAGTTTAAAAACCAAAAATTAAATACAAAACGTTCTTTATTTTTTGGCTGGCGATTCGGATTCGTCATTTTCTTAATTATTTCCTCTGTAATTGGTATTGTTCCGATTAAATTTATCCATAAATCGATTAGCGCCCTTCCCAAGGAAACAAAAATAATTAATTTTTATCCTCAAACTTGTTTAGGTAATTGGCGAAATATTGACAATGTTAAGGGTAGTCCCGAAGTCGGACCGGAAGAGGATTTTAACGCTTTTTCGGAAATAAATTCGGCGATTTATCAAAACGATTCTTCTTATATTGTTTGTCAAGATTTTACGAGAGAGGAAGGAATAATAGTTGAAAATCTTAAAGAAAATAAATCGTTCTCAACCGTACCGACAGAAGAAAATAATGTTTTTTATGAAACTACCTCAAACGAAGGAACAACCAGCCAGAAAACAACCACGGAATTAGCAACTACCACAGAAAATATTCAGGAAAATGAAACAACCACTGAAAGCGCTCAAGAGAACGGAACGACTACGGAAATAGAGACAACAACAGAATCAGAAATAATTATAGAAGAAGAGATAGATACGAATATAATTCCCACCAGCACCGAAGAAGAAAAAGAAAATGAGCCGGTTTCTTTTTTCGAAAAATTTAAAAATTATTTCAAAAACCAAAAAGTTTTCGCCCAAGAAGAAAATGAAAATTTTAAGTCAATAAAAATTAAACTTTCTTTTGCTATCGGAACAGATAATCAATCCAACGAATCAGCCATTAATCAACCAGTTTCAAACGAAGATTTAATTATCGTTTCAACCTCTACCGATAACGCAACCAATACTACCGATGGAATAAATGAAATTTTACTCGATTTAGACGAAAAAATAATCATTTGGTATTCTATCGAAGGAGAAATCTGGTGGAAATTAGGCAGCATTTCCGGCTATCCTTTGTCTAATGCTTTAAATAACGGCTATTTTGAATACGATGCTCCTTTTTTAAGAAACTGGGACGATATTAAAAAATTAAAAATAAAATTTGAAGGAACGACCAAAGAAGAAGAGATAGAAATCACAACTTTTTTAGATAGTGTTTGGGTAGAAGTTGTTTATGACGAAGCTAAAGAGACCGAAACAAAACCAAATATTGTTTTGCTTTCTTCTCAAAAGGTTTTTAAAGGAAATGAAGGCCTAGAATTTAAATTTAAATACAATAAAGGTGAAAATAGCGAAAAAGGAATTTTAGGTTCGTTAATGGAAATTGGCGGAGAAAATAATACTCAAGAAGTCAACAATAACTGGAACTGGAATAATATAAAAATAAAAGCCGAGATTGTTAATGGTTCTGGTTTAAACTTGTCGATTTCTCCGGAATTAATTTTTGAAAATAACGGCGAATTTTTTATTCGCTTAGACGAACTTTCCCGAGAAATCAGACCGGGTAAATATTTGTTAAAAATAAAAATCGAGGATTCTTCAACTGATCCTTCGCAACTGACGGAATTTGAACAAGAATTTATTTGGGGGGTTTTGGCTGTTAATGTCAACAAGTCAATTTTTTTAGCCGGCGAATCGGCTTATATTCAAATGGCGGTCTTGGACAATAACGGTCATACTGTTTGCGATTCTAAAATTTATTTGGAAATAATTGCGCCCGGCGGTTCAACTCAGGTTTTAGATATTCAAAAATCGGGCAAATGCCTTGGCGATAACGTTACGGATGTTCCTGATTATTATACTTATTACCAAACGCTGGGTTCGGGAATCTATAATGTAAAATTAACCAATCTTGAAAACGGCTATCAGATTTTTGATTCTTTTGAAGTCAGAGATTCTGTTCCTTTTGATATTGAAAGATTCGGACCCACCAGGATTTATCCTTTTGTGCCTTATCAAATAACAATAAGAATAAAAGCCAATCAAAATTTTTCAGGCGAAATTATTGAAACCGTACCGAAGGGATTTGATATTATCTCCGGCGCTCCCGGTTTCAGATTGCAAAATTTAGGAAACGAACAACAGCTTATCTGGCAAGCGAATCTGGAAATTGGCCAGATTCAAGAATTAAATTACGAATTCGATGCCCCCAACATCAGTCCTTATTTATACTTATTGGGACCGTTAGAAATATTTTCGACTTCGAGTACTATTTTTGAAGAAACTAGAAAATGGCAAATTGCGGCTGATGCTGATACTGTAGTTATTCTTACAAATACCGGATTAACCCAATGGCTGGTTCCCGATGATTTTACCGCCAATAACACAATTGAGATTATTGGCGGAGGACAGGGAGGTACGAACGGAACTGTTGGAGGAAATGGCGGAGTTGGAGGCAAAGGCGCTTATTACGCAAAAATAACAAATATTTCTTTAGCCACAGGAACACAAATTAGTTATTCCATTGGTACTGGCGGCAGCGGAGGAAGTTCTCCTCAAAACGGAGGAGATACTTATTTTAACGGCGCAAATTGCGCTAATTCTTTGGTTTGCGCGCCCGGCGGCAATAGCGGTTCTTCGGCAAGCGGAACAACAATATACGCTGGCGGAAACGCCGGAACCATAAGCAGCAAGGGTGGATCTGGCGCCGGCGGAGCCGGCGGACCTTATGGTATCGGTAAAGCAGGCGGAAACGGTTCTAACTATGGCGGCGCCGGAGGCGGAGGAGCTGGCGGAGGAGATTCAACTGTTGGCGGAGATGCTTTAGGCAATACGCCGGGTGATGGCGGTTTGGCTCAAGACGGAACAGCTGGCGGAATAGGAGGCAGTCCCGGTGGTTCTGGTTCAAATGGTTCGGGTGGGGGAGGAGGAACTGGTCAAAACGTAGTAGCTGCTGGTGATGCTGGATCTGGCGGAGCAGGAATTGAATGGAGCACGCACGGCGCTGGCGGAGGAGGAGGCGGGGGAGGCGGTAGTAATGGAAACAACTCAAGCGGTAACGGCGGAAATGGTGGAAACGGCGGCGGTTACGGAGGCGGGGGAGGCGGTGGCGGAGGTACTCGTCATGCAGCCGCTACTGCCGGTACAGGAGGTAATGGCAGCCAGGGAATTATTGTTATTACTTACACGCCTTATAGCGCAAATGAATCTCCAACAATTACAAATATAAATTTAAATGCAGGAAGCAATATTGACTTAATTGAAAACGCAACTACCTCAATAACAGCAACAACAACTGTCAGCGATTCTAACACCTATGCTGATATTACTTCGGTAATTGGCCGGCTATACCGCTCCGGAGTTACAAGCACGGAAAATTGCACCACTGACGCTAATAATTGTACTCCAACTACGACCTGCGCTACTTCTTCCTGCAGTAGCAATGATTGCACAGCTACTTGCAGTTTTGATTTGTGGTTTATTGCTGAACCGACTGATACTGATTCAGATTGGGATGCTGAACATTGGGTGGCTTGGATGCAAGTAACTGATTCTCAAAGTGCTACCGGAACCGCAACTAATAGCAGTCAAACAGTTGATGTCAATACTTTGTTGGCTTTGGAAATGGGACCCGGAGGTATTGATTATGGAGAATTGTCTGTAGGTCAAAGCATTGACCCCTTAAGCAAGCTGTTAGTCGCAACCACTACCGGCAACACTGCTATTAATGCTAATATTTCAGGAACTGATCTTTATAACGACACTATTATATCATTTAGAATATCCACTTCTTCGGCTAATTTTGAGTTTGACCCGGTTTTTTGTTACGATCTTTCCATTTATGCGGTGGACTCTAATCACTTTTTAATACCTTATAGCGGTCCGAGCAGTTATCAAGGCTGGGCAGCGGTTTTAGAAGTAAACACTACTACCTGGGCTATCTCCACTTCTTCGGTTAATTTTGAGTTTGACCCGGTTTATGGTCAATACTCTGCCATTTATCCAATTGATTCTAATCATTTCTTGGTGCCATATAGTGGTCCAAACGGTGACGGCTGGACAGCAGTTTTAGAAGTAAACACTACTACCTGGGCTATCTCCACTTCTTCGGCTAATTTTGAGTTTGACCCAAGTTATAGTCTGTCTCCTGCCATTTATCTAATTGACTCCAATCATTTTCTGGTTTCTTATTCAGATACGGATGATGATGGTCGGGCAATAGTTTTAGAAGTAAACACTACTACCTGGGCTATCTCCACTTCTTCGGTTAATTTTGAGTTTGATCCGGTTAATGGTCTGTCTTCTGCTATCTATCCAATTGATTCCAATCATTTCTTGGTGCCATATACGGGCTCGACGAACCACGGCTGGGCAGCGGTTTTGGAAGTAAACACTACTACCTGGGCTATCTCCACTTCTTCGGCTAATTTTAGGTTTTATCCAAGTTCTGCTTATCTTCCTGCTATCTATCCAATTGATTCCAATCATTTCTTGGTGCCATATCAGGGTCCGGATAGTGATGGTTGGACAGCAGTTTTAGAAGTAAACACTACTACCTGGGCTATCTCCACTTCTTCGGCTAATTTTGAGTTTGACCCGGTTTCTGGCTATTCTCCTGCTATCTATCTAATTGATTCCAATCATTTCTTGGTGCCATATCAGGGTCCGGATAGTGATGGTTGGACAGCAGTTTTTGAAGTAAACACTACTACCTGGGCTATCTCCACTTCTTCGGTTAATTTTGAGTTTGACCCGGTTTCTGGCTATTCTCCTGCTATCTATCCAATTGATTCCAATCATTTCTTGGTGCCATATCGCGGTCCGGATACTGACGGCTGGGCAGCGGTTTTGGAAAGAGAGATTATAACAATATCTATTATCCATCAGCGTTATGCTACCAGCAGTTTGAATTACGCTTCCACTTCCGATGGGGTTGTTATTGCTAGTAGTTCAGCTCAACTTTTAGACTTCGGCACCGTAAAACCGACAGCAACGACTTCCAATCAAGCTCAAAATATTTACTGGGGAGTTTATGTTCCTGTTGGAACAATGCCCGGAGTTTATTCGGGATTAAATACGATTTCTGCTGTTGAAGACTAAAAAAGTTATCCACAATTTTATTAGAATATTAAAAATGATATAATGAATAAATTAAAATTTAAAAGGTCGATTTTATTATTAATTAAACAAAAAAGTTTAGAAAAAAATGACAGGATTTTTTGAAAATTTCAAAATAATTATTGTTGGCTTGTTGGTGGTTTTCGCTTTTTATTTTCTTTTTGAAGCGCCGATTTATTTCAATCAAGTAAAAGCTGATACCGCTACTACTTCGCTTTCGGTAGGAAACAGCGCTCCCACTGTTACCAATGTTTTATTAAACGGTTCAAATGATATTAGTTTAATTGAAAGCTCAGCCACAACAGTTACTGCCACTTGTACCGTTTCCGACTCTAATACTTATTCTGATATTTCTGAAGTTTACGGCCGGCTATACCGCTCCGGAGTTACCAGCACGGAAAATTGCACCACTGACGCTAATAATTGTACTCCAACTACGACCTGCGCTACTTCTTCCTGCAGTAGCAATGATTGCATAGCTACTTGCAGTTTTGATTTGTGGTTTATTGCTGAACCGACTGATACTGGTTCAGATTGGGATGCTGAACATTGGGTGGCTTGGATCAAAACTCTTGACACCAGCGCCAGTTCTTCAACCGCTACTAATTCTTCTCAAACAATCGAGGTAAACACTTTAAACGCTTTGGACGTTACTGATT
>Ga0209164_1000650_pt1 | contig 69076 bp, 63 predicted proteins | sample MTBNYHSulfiMetaG_FD_187458 | JGI IMG/M metagenome (GOLD analysis project Ga0209164, IMG submission 187458) | Enrichment culture microbial communities from rom New York Harbor, USA that are MTBE-degrading - MTBE-NYH (New York Harbor Sulfidogenic)... | ecosystem: Environmental > Aquatic > Marine >... | reverse complement strand
TTCCTTGGGTAAGTGATAGAACGTATGCATCGGGTGTCTCCTTGGTTTGGTTTATCACCTCTAAGGATGATCCCGATGCGCCTTTTTGTCCAGTCACATCGTCTCACATGTTTCTGAACTTATTCAGTGATTGAGGTTGTTGAAAAACAAGTGACAAAATTGACACAGGGGGAAAACTTTAATAAACTGAAGCAAACCACAGCCGAGAGGTGAGGCATGGCACAGGAACGGTTCATTGAGACAGGCAAAGGGACATTCTATGGGAAATATGTGTATGACCATGTGGTACCCCAGGATCATTTCTTCCGCAAACTAAACGCACTACTGGACTGGCGCAAGTACACCCAAAAAATGATGCGTTGGTACAAGGGTCATGCCGAATACGGGCGGCCGCCCTTTGTCCCGCTAGTGCTGTTGAAGATGTTATTGGCAGCCTACCTGTACAATCTAAGTGAAAGACAGGTGGAAACTTATATCAATGACAGTATGTCGGCCAAATACTTTCTGGGATTGGGCATGGATCAACCTGCGCCAGACCATTTCACATTGATCAAATTCAAGGAACGTATCATATTGCACAAGCGGGAATTGAAACTGGAGCAAGTGACGACAGATATCGTCCAAACCGCGCTGTAGATAGGCATCCGTTTTGGTTCCATCCAAGTGGTGGACAGCACGCACAGCGTGGCGGATGTCAACCCTGCCAAGGAAAGCCAGAATCACTGCTGGCTGGAATAGACAGGCATACAATCCGCCATTTGCCTGCATGGCTACCGGACGAAAAAGAAGGATGCCAATAAGGAGGTCTGGCTGAAATTGAAAGCCAACCCCGCCTATTGGCAGGGCTAGGATGAACGCTACAAGATTGAGCGCAAATTTGGCGAAAGTAAAAGACAGCATGGCTTGGGACGCTGCCGCTATCGTGGATTGGAGCGGTATGAGATTCAAGCTTTACTGACCGCCATGGCCTTGAACCTCAAGCGCATGGTTAAACTGCTATACGGGGCCAATTTACGAAATCCTTCACCAGTTATGGCTTAGTGGGTGAATTGCGCCTGGTGGCAGAAAATGAGCGGGTAAGGATGAAAAAAAGGAGTTGTACAGCCAGAAGAGACAAATGAAACGACAAGAATTGGGTTAATCAAGCCTGGAAAACCGCCCTTCGCATGGTTGGTTTTCAGTTTTTGCCTGATTTTTCAACAGTCTCATAATTTTTCATCAAACCTCAAAGGTTTCTAAAACCTTTGAGGTTTTGACCTTTTCGTACCCTGAGCCTGTCTCACTCAACTCGACTCAAAGAGCACCAGCGAGAGCGCGAAAATCGCGGATTGCTCTTCGAGCAGGGTACGAAAGATTGAACATGACAAAATATGACAAAAGCAGTCATATTTCCTGTTGACAAATATGGATATCTGTACTATTCTTCTGCGCTGGACGGAAAAACAGTTTTGAAAGGAAGAGAACGATGACTCATGTGATTTCTGATGAATGCATTGTGTGCGGATCCTGCGAAGTGGAGTGCCCCGAAGGCGCCATCGCCATGGGCGACGAACACTACGAGATCGACCCCGCCAAGTGCACTGACCAGGCGAAATGCGTTGAGGTCTGCCCGGTCGACGCGATCGCACCCGCATAAACAGATACTTTTTTGACGATCAGACCCCGCAGGTTTTAAAAACCTGTGGGGTCTTTTTTTTATTACATACTCGCATACTTCGACAGGCTCAGTATGCGCACTTTCTCGAAGGCTGAGCACCTGCCCTAGTCTCTCATGGGGTGTCAAAGCCTGAGGATTATTAATTTCCGCATACTTCGACCCCCAAATAAGGCTGGGGGCAAGCCGCTCAGTATGCGGAGTTTCTAACTCCATCTATAATAACTTCAAAGGAAATCTCGTATGAAAAAATTCATCACCGTCGCGGGCAACATCGGCGTGGGCAAGTCCTCCCTGGTCCTGCGCCTCAGCCATCGCCTGCGCTGGCAGGCCTTTTTTGAGCCGGAAGCCAACAATCCCTACCTGGCGGATTTCTACCGGGACATGGACGCCTGGGGTTTCCATTCGCAGATCTTCTTCCTCGGACACCGCCTATGCGTCTACCGCGACCTGACCGACTGCCCGGATTCCGTCATCCTCGACCGCAGCCTGTATGAGGACGCCGAGGTCTTCGCCTTCACACTCTACCAGAACGGACATCTCAGCCGCCGCGACCACGAGACCTATGAGGCGATCTACCATTCGCTCTTGAACTTCCTGCCCACACCCGACCTGGTGATCTACCTGCGCGCGAACGTGGACACGCTGGTGGAGCGCATCCAGCAGCGCGACCGCGACTACGAGCGCACCATCGACCGCACTTACCTGGCGCAGCTCAACGATGCTTACGAGAACTGGATCCGCGACTTCTCGCTCTGCCCGGTGCTCACCGTCCCTGCGGACAACCTGGATTTTGTGGCCCAGTCTGCGCACATGGACCTGATCCTCAGCAAGGTGGAAGAAAAGATCTCAGGCAAGGATGAAGTAGTCTTCCTGCCGGAAGAATATAATTCCTGACCCCCAATAAAAGCAGAAGGTTAGCGCGGCTCTACAACAAATTTGATCGCGGTTCTCACCTTGTCGTCAATTTCCACGTTGACGAATTCCGGCTTAAACACGATCTCGATCCCGTCCTGTTCTAGGAAATTCTTGGCCAATACCAGGGCTTTCACAGCCTGGTTGACCGCGCCCGCGCCGATCGCCTGCACTTCAGCATGCTTCTGTTCTCTGATCACACCAGCGATGGCTCCCGCAACTCCTGCTGTGCGCGACACTGCTTTGACCTTGATCGTATCCATGTTCCCCTCCTTTAGCGGCGGTTAATTGTTGATCTTGGGAGCAAGTTCAATTATCTTTTTCATTGTACAAGATATTCGTGCGAGATTCAAGCACATGTATGGGTTTGTTGAACACATTTTTCCTGATTGAAAATGTTCGTTTTTCAATGAAGTCACACATCCTTCTTGCTCCGCATGAGAAAAAAAAGTTTTTCATATGAGCACGCGGGGGCTAATTAATGTTCTTACTTATATTAATTAAATGGATATCGTATTAACAGTAGCGGGCTGTGGAAATGTGGACAAGCCCATTTCACAGACTGTATACGCCATATATCCCCACTCGCAGGAATTTCTCACCCACATATACCACAAATGATATAAAATCTATCCTCTTTCATTTGTGGATAATCTGTGGATATTTCGCGCAAATGAGGATGATCCACAAGTCACCTCCAAAACAGCGTGATCTCTCCACAATTAATAGAAAAGATTTTCCAGTTTATCCACATTTGATGGGGTTTATCCACAGGAATTGGACAGTTATCCACAGGATTTATCCACAGCCCTTGTGGATAAATTACAACCCGTTAGTGGCGGACCAGCGGTCGATGGTTTCCTCGACCGTGTCCAGGTAAGCATCCAGGTCGCTGATGCGATCCTTGAACTGCCCGTTTTCCAGCGCGAGCTGCCGGCAGAACCCCATGTATTTGGAGTTGTCCTTGGAATTCGGGCGTAAGAAGGATGAGATCTCGGTCCAGGTCCACAGCAGGATCCACAGGGCGGCATCCTGGCGCGTTTCCTTCAGTCCCTGGATGGCTAATTCATAATAGGGAATGCGGCCGTTGCTGTATTTCAAGGGTACGTCTTCCTTTTGCTGGAGCTGCAGAAAATCGCTGCGCCATCCTTCCAGCCAGGCATCCCAGTCGGGCTGGATGGGCTCTTCCGGCAGAATCAGGTCGACCAGCCCGGCGGCCAGCCCCGGCATGCCCAGGTCATTGGCGCGCGCGGGATAATCCACCAGGAAACGCCGGTCGGTAAGCGGCACACTGGTCAAGCAGGCGACTGCATTGGCCGCGTCCTTCATGATGCGCAGGTATTCCATGATCGTTCCGGAGTGGAAGCCGCCCTCGCTGATCTGCAGGTTCATCCACCCTGCGCGGGCGCGTTCGGCGAAGGGCTTCACGCGCTGGATGATGTTGGATGGCAGGAAGAAGTGGGCGAAAACGCCGGCCTGGGTGTATTCGAACCAGTGTCCCTCGTCGAAAATGGGAATGGGATAATGGCACAGGAACGAGCCGATCCACGGATCGATGCGCAGGCTGCGCGGCTGGCTGAAGACGGTCTCATGCATATGGGCGATATCCAGGTGAAATTCGTCCGTCACCGGGATGATCTCTCGTTTGACCGGCGCGTCGATGGAATGGACATAGACCAGGTCGATATCCGTGCTGCCGCCCAGCAGCGGGTCGTCCAATATCAGCGAGCCGGTGATGTAGGCGCAGACCAGGTCGTGGCTGCCGAAGGTATAGCGCTTGACGGTGTTCCTGGCCGTGGTCAGGAGGAGGTCCTTCGTGATCCGCATGGATTACTTCGCCCCCTCGCGGGAGATGGGCAGTTCGATCTGGAAAGGCGGCAGCTTCAACTGCTGGCGGATGCGGTTATCCACCCAGTCCAGGTCTTCCTGTTTGTGCACAAAATCCAGTTCATTCGAGTCGATCACCAGCACCGGCCGGTCGTTCTGCGAATGGAGGAAGTAGTCGTCATAGGCGCGGTTTAGCGTATCGATGTAGTCCCGCTCCATGGAGCGCTCATACGAGCGGTCGCGCGTGGTGATGCGCTGCATCAAGGTATTGGTGGTTGCCCGCAGATACACGATCAGGTCCGGGGTGGGGATCTTTTCGGCGAGCGCCTCGTGCAGTTTGTAGTACATTTCCAGTTCGTCCCCTGCCAGGTTGATGCGCGCGAAGAGCGCGTCCTTGTCAAAGGTGTAATCGCTCAATAGCGTCCGCTGGCGGGAAAGCATGTCCGGCACGCTGCGGCGCTGCTGGTAGTAGCGGCTGAGGAGGAAGAACATCTGCGTCTGAAAGGCGTAACGCGCCCGGTCCTGATAGAAACTGGACAGGAAAGGGTTTTCTTCAAAGACCTCCAGGAGGAGGCCGGCGTCATGGGATGGCTGCAGCAGCCTTGCCAGGCTGGTTTTTCCGACCCCAATCACCCCTTCGATCGCAATGTACATTCACCCTCCTGGTAGTGGATTAATGATTGACTTTCGGGAATTTCTGTCTAAACTAATAATATATCACACAACATTTTTTGACTTCGGAGGGAGAAATGCCAAATCTAAATCGTGTGCAGATCATCGGACGGCTGGGGCGGGATCCGGAAGAGAAAACCACCAAGAATGGAACCCACTTTGTCGTCTTCTCTGTGGCGGTGGACCGCAACTGGCGCAATCGCGACGGTGAGGTGCGCAAGGAAACCGACTGGTTCAATGTGGAAGCCTGGGGCAAGCTGGGCGAGATCTGCAAGAGCTACCTCAGCAAAGGTAGGCTGGTTTTCATTGAAGGCCGCCTGCGCACCACCCGCTATGAGCACGAAGGCGAGACGCGCTACTTCACCAAGGTGATCGCCAACCGCATGCAGATGCTGGACCGTCCGAAAGAGGAAGAAGGTCCTGAAGAGGAACTGCACGTGGATGAGGAGATGGACCTCGACCTGGAAGAATAGTATTTTAAAAAAATAAACCCCAAGGGATTTTAAATCCCTTGGGGTTCGTACAATTTTTAATCGATAGTGGTTGTCCTATAAGGTAAGAGACCCGATTTTTTCTGTCATTCTGAAGGGCTTTAGCCCTGAACACCCTCACTTCGTTCGAGTGCCATGGGAATCTCGGAAATTGTGTAATGCTTGCCGAGATGCTTCACTGCGTTCACTCGAAGAGTGCTCTCTGCTTGCGCCCTTCGGGTCAAGCAGCATGACAATATAAAAAGTTCACGCCAGGTTTTCGAGCTGGCTGACCAGCCCTTCTACCACATCAAACCCGCCCTGCCAGAAGGATGACTGGTACACGTCCACGCCCGCTTCAGATAGGATCTGCACCGGCGCTTTGGATCCACCGCTGGACAGGATATTGATGTAGCGGGGCTTGAATACGTCGCCTTCCTGTTTGAACTGGCGGTAGAGCGACAACACCAGCAGCTGCCCAAAGGCATAGGCGTACACATAGAAGGGTACGTGGTAGATGTGCGGGATGGACACCCATTCCCACTGGAACTCCTCGCCGATCTCCACGCTGTCTCCGAACTGGGTTTTCAGGTTCTCGAAGTACGCACTGGATAGCTCATCCACCGAAGCGCCGTTGTTGGTCATCTCGTGCGCCTGCTTCTCAAACAGGGCAAAGAAGGACTGTCGCATGATGGTGGCGTAGGAATCATCCACCTGGCGGAACAGCAGGTCGCGCCGCACGCTTGGGTCTTTTTCCTCTTCCAGCAGGCGGTCCACCAGCATCATCTCGCCGAAGGTGGACGCGGTCTCGGCCAGCGGCAGGCAGGCGTGCTGGGTGAAGATGCTGTGGTCGCTGGCCAGCAGAGAGTGGATGGCATGTCCCAGTTCGTGCGCCAGGGTGGCGACATCGTCCGAGTGGCCCTGGTAATTCGTGAGCACCCAGGGGGTGAGCTCGGGCGTCACGGTGGCGCAGAAGGCGCCGGAGCGTTTTCCCTTGCGCACTTCGCTGTCCACATGGTTTTCCTCGATCACCTTCAACGCCATCTGGGCGAAGCGAGGGTCGAACTGGTCGAAGGCGTCCAGGATCAGCTCGCTAGCCTGCCCGAAGGCGAATTCCTTGGTGGATGAAGTGACCGGCGCGTAGATATCATAGCGGCGCAGCTTGTCCATCTTCAGCAGGTGCGCTTTGAGCTTGAAGAAGCGCTGGAAGAGCCCGGCGTTCTTCTGGGCGACATCCAGCAGGGTTTCGACCACCTCGTCCGGGATATCGTTATGCAAGTTGCGCGCGGAGATTGGCGTCGGGTAGCCGCGCAGGTTGATCAACTCGTTGCGCCAGTCGCGCACCAGGGTCTGGTACATCTGGCCGAGGATCGGGCCGTCGCCCCCATACACGCGGTAGAGTTCCTGGTAGGCACCCGCGCGCAGCTCGGCTTCCGGCCGGCGCACGTAGGACATCAGCTCGCCGCGCGTGATCTCTTTCTCCTGCCCCTCCACCTCGATCTTGAAAGTGTAGCGGTTGGTGTAGGCATCGTACAGCATGGTCAGTGCGCGGCTGCCGGTCACATCCTTGATATTGATGACCTTTTCTTCCGGTTCTGTGAGAGTGTAGGGCTTGAAATGGCGCATCTCTTCCAGCCAGTAGCGGTAATCGCCGGTGTCCTTCATCAGCTTTTCGGCTGCGTCGTCTTCCAGTGATTTCCACCACAGGTTGAAGAACAGCACGCGGTTGGATAATTCCGCCGAGAGCTGCTCCATGCGCGCGACCAGCGTTTGTGCCGCCTGGTTCTGCGTGTCCTCGGCGAACCACAATTCCGCGTACCCGCCGATACGCTGCATCAGCTTGTTGATCTCTTCCAGGTCGCGGATGACCGCCATGAATTTTTCGAAGGCAATGCTGTCGGTCAATGCTTCGCGGTGTTTCTCGAACAATTCCACCTTTTTCTGCAGGTCTTCGATCGCGGCGTCCATCTCTTTGGAGCTGCCGGACGGGAACAGATCTTCCAGGCTCCAGCGTGAAAGTTCAAATGATTTTTTTTCTTCAGACATTGGTTTACCTCAAAATGAATTAACTTCCCCAAATTATGTGCGAGTGTTTCGATTATACATTAGGCATTCGGCAGGTACTTTTTCAATTCCTCCAGCATGATCTTGTGCAGTGTTGGGTTGGCGGCAATGATGTCATAGGGCGGTTTCATGTAGTCGGGCGCGCCGGACAAGGTGGTCACCAGCCCGCCGGCTTCCTCGATGATCAGCGTCCCCGCCGCGATGTCCCATGCGCTCAACCCGCTCTCCCAGTATCCGTCCAGGCGCCCCATGGCGACGTAGGTCTGGTCGAGCACGGCTGAGCCGAGCCGACGCACGGTGTGGGCCTTGCGCACGAAATGGATGAAGTACTCGATATTGTTTTCCTTCTGGTCCATGTCATAAGGGAATCCGGTCACGAGCATGCTGGTTTCAATGTTGCTGACGCTGCTGACATGGATGGGGCGTCCGTTCAAGTGGGCGCCTTTGTCCTTTTCAGCGGTGAAGCACTCATCTCTCAGCGGATCATACGCCGCCGCCAGCTTCATCTTTCCTTCGGAGGCATAAGCGATGGAGACGCAGAACATCGGCAGCCCTTTGGAATAGTTGGAGGTGCCGTCCACCGGATCGATGTACCACAGGTTGTCCTTCTGCCCGTCGGTCAGCCCGCTCTCTTCCGCCACGATCATGTGGTCGGGAAACTTTTCCAGGATACGCCCAACCAGGAAATTCTCGGACCGCTTGTCGATCTCGGTCACCAGGTCGATGGGTCCTTTGTATTCCACCGTGTGCTCTTTGCCGTAGCCCTCCTTTAATATATCTCCGGCTTGTTTGGATAACTCAATGATAAATTCCAGATCGGGCTGCATGATTGCTTGTTTTCTCCTTGGTGATTTTATTCATCCTCGCGCATTTCTTCCGCCAACTGCTCGAAGAAGTGGTTGAGGAATGCCTGGCGTTGTTTGGCGATTTCTTTCGCGGTGGGCGTGATCAGGCGCGAGGCGATGTTTTTTAATTTAAATAAGTACTCATGATAGGCGCTGTGAGGTTCTCCTTCCAGTGTATCCCAGTGCCCCAAAAAATATTCTGAAGGGCGGGCATAGGCGGGCGCGCCCACCTGGAAAGCGTAAGCCAATGCGCGCACAATCCCCACCGCGCCGAGCACATCCAGTTTGTCCGCGTCGAATAATATTTTGGCTTCCAGCGATTGCGGGAGATCTTCCTTGCGGTAGCGGTGAGCACGGATGCAGTGCTGCACTGCTTCAATGCGGCTTTCCTCCCAACCCATCCCTGAAAGCACTTCCCCCGCGAAGTCCGCCGAGCGCAGGTGATGGTCGTCGCGCGAATTCTCGCCCGGGTGGCTGCCCTGGGCGTCGTGCAGCAGCGCGGCGTTCAGCAGGATCTCCATGTCCGCGCCTTCCGCCTGACCGATCTTTAGGCACAGGCGGTACACACGCTCGATATGGCCAAAGCCATGCACTTCATCATCCTGCGGGTACCACGGCCGCGCGTCCTGGAGTGTCAACATGGTCAGGAAAGAGGATAAACCTTTCCCTTCTTGATGACTGTTTCGACCAGGTTCACCCCAAAGCGATATGCCAGATGGCGGTAATCGTCGACGCTGAGGATCAGCAGGTCGGCCTGTTTGCCCGCGTGGATGGAGCCGAGCCGTTCCGCCTGTCCCACCGCGGCCGCCGCGTTAATGGTGGCTGCCGCCAGGGCTTGCGCCGGGGTCAGGCGCATCATGCGGCAGGCCAGGGCGATCACGAACTGCATGCTGCCGCTCCAGGCGGTGCCCGGGTTGAGGTCGGAAGCCAGCGCGAACAGGGCGCCGGCGCTAATTATCTCTTTTGCAGGCGAGTACTCCTTTTCCGCCAGCCCGAAGGGCGTGCAGGGCAGCGAGACCGCGGATGTGCCGCTGGCAGCCAGCGCTTCGATATCCGCAGGCGAGGTTTTCACCAGGTGGTCGGCGGAAACCGCGCCCAGTTCGGCAGCCAATGATGCGCCGCCCAGATTGCCGAATTCATCCGCGTGGATCTTCAGGGGATAACCCAGCGCTCTGGCTGCTTCCAGGATGCGGCGCGACTGGTTGAGCGAGAAGGCGCCTTCCTCGCAGAACACATCAACAAAGGGCAGTGGCTTGCCCGCGCCGTTCGCTCGCCACCAGTCCTTGACGGACGGCAGCATTTTATCTACCACCAGGTCTACATATGCATCCGGGTTTTCTTTATATTCTTTTGGAACTGCATGCGCGCCCAGAAATGTCGGAAAGATCTCCAGCGGCCCTTGCGCATCCAGGCGCAGCAGCACATCCAGTTGCTTCAATTCGCTTTCCAGCGCCAAACCGTAGCCTGTCTTGGCTTCGGCGCTGGTGGTGCCCATGCGGAAGATATCTTCGGTATGATGCCGGGTCTGCTCCAACAGTTCCTCATGAGTGGCCGCCCGCGTGGCATTTACAGTTGACTGGATACCGCCGCCGGCTGCCATGATCTCCATGTAGCTGGCGCCTTCCAGGCGCATCTCGAACTCGGCTGCCCGGTTGCCCGCCCACACCAGGTGCGTGTGCGGGTCAACGAATCCTGGAATCACCGCGCGCCCGCGGGCGTCCAGTTTTTCTTCTTTGGGATAACGTTCGAGGAGGTCGGCCGACGGTCCGGTTTCAGTTATGACCTGCCCATCGATCAGAACCGCCCCCTCCGGAATGATGTTCAACGTGCCTACGTCGCCGCCGCGTTGGGGCGCTTTGGTCAGGGTCACCACTTGAGAGGCGGAATGGATCAGCATATCGTTTGGTTGGAATTAGAGGAAATTATACAGGACATAACCCAGGGCGCCCTATAGTAAAATCACCCAGATCTCTTAAAACAGGCGGATATATGCGAGTTTCAAAAATTGAAAAGATCCTGATCGTCATCTTTTTCCTCGCGTTGTGGTTTTTCCTGGCTGCCAACGCCGGCGCGCCGATTTTCTCTGACGAATTTCTTTATATCGATACCGGCCTGCGCAGCTTCGCCGAACCCAGTTATGGCAACCGCTATTTCCATGTATATCTTCAGAAAATTTTTATGGAAATCGCCCCCACGCCGCTTTGGGGCGTCCGTGCGTTTTGGGGTTTGCTCATGGCGCTCACCGCGGCGCAGATTTATTACCACGCGCGTACGATCACCAGGCACAGCAGCATCCTGCATGGGCTTCTGGGACTGGCTTTTTTCTTCACCTTCCCGTTCATCGTCGAATACTCCGGTGAGCCGGCGGTGGATATCACCGCCATGGCCATGGTTACCCTGTTCATCTCTGTTTATTTAAATGCAGTGAAGCGTCCCGAAAAACGCCGCGTTGCGCTTGTGGTACTGGGCGCCCTGGTCTTCTTCCTCTTTAAAACCAAGGAAACAACCATTTTCATCTTCTATCTCTTCCTGGGATTCGGCTTCGACGCGGATGGGCGCTGGGATTGGCGGAGATTATTTTCCATTATTAAACCTGTGGCGATCGGTTTCGCTTGCGGCATTCTGCTCTTCATCTTACTGGATGGACTCATCCTCGGACAGCCGTTCTTCGCCATCAGTCCGGCAACTTTTGGCGCAATCTTCAAGAATTATGATTTCCAACCGGGTTTTTACATCGATCCGGCGAATTGGTACAGGGAATATTTTTTGCTCGATCTGCTGCTGCCATTCCTGTTATTCCTTGTCAGCGGGTTGAGGATCCGTAAAAAAGGAAACTATCAGCGAGCCCTGTTGTGGCTCTATCCGTTGATCATGGCCGCCTTTGTCACGCTCAACATGCTCAAGATCACCTTCGGGTTCATCGAGCGCTTCTACTTCCCTGCATTGCCTGTCATCGCCATGCTCGCCCCACAGGCGATCAAGATTGATTGGCCGAAGGAGCGGCGGGAGTGGATCGGCTTTGGGCTGTTGGCCGCCGCCGCCGCTGTTTTAATGATGGTTCTTCGGGCGGTTTTGATGGATTTTGCCGCGTCCATGAGTATCGATCTCGCGCGCCTGCTGGACAGCATCTATTATCCCGTGCTGCTCTCCATCCTTCTTGCATCATTCATCTGGTTCAAGCGTTTTCACTGGGCTGCCAGCGTTGTTCCTCTTTTCTGTATTGCTGCCATGCTTTTCTCTCCGCTGCTCGCCGCCTATAAGTATTTCGCCGCCATCCCTCGGGTTCAGCAGCGGTATGACCACATGATGAAACCCTTCGCTGAATTTGGAGGGAGGATGATGGTGGAAAATGCTGACCAGCTGCTGGTATCCGCAGGGATGGACCAGGTGCTGGAGATGCTCAGTGATAATCCCAGCGACATCACCGGTATGTACAACTTCTTCTTTGACGGTAGGATCACGGAAGACAACGTCATCATTGGTTACACACCCTCCTCCGCTGAAAAATTCCTGGCGAAGCAGGAGATCGAATTTGCCCTGGTTACAGTGGATGACTGGCAGACCTTATCAAAAAACGAAGTGATCCATGAACGCTATACAGCAATCCTGTCCAGAGAAGGCACTTTCTATTTTTTGGAATTCAACCAGTTCTGCGATGAAGATCAATGCGTCGCGCCGGAATGAAAAAAGCCCCGAGCGGGGCTTAGAAAAATTCATGAGATTATACGATCTAAGATGTTGGCATCAGGTTTTCTGATGCGAACGTTGCGGATGAAAGTTTGTCAAATAATTCCTTGCGTGTTTCGCACCATATCTTGTGCAGGGGGCATTCCTCTCCAAAGGGGCAGAGATGCGGCGATCCGGTGCATTCATTTAGCATCATCGGCCCATCAATCGCCTCGACCACATCCATGATGGAAACCTCGCTGCCCGGCCGTGCCAGCGAGACACCGCCGTGAGCGCCGCGCGATGTCTGGATCAACCCGGCGATGGATAACTGCGAGATGATCTTGGCCAGGAAAGACGGTGGGATGCGCTGGGATTCGGCAATATCCTTAGTGGATGCCTTGTCGCCGTTATCCAGCCTGGCCAGGTACATGACCGCGCGCAAAGCATAATCAGCCTGTTTAGTGATCTGCATCAGATTCTTCTCTCATTGGATAATTTGACTAAAAATAGTCCGATATAAGTGTATATAAAAAGTGCGAATCTGGCAAGTACCACCAGGATCAGTGGAAATCCTGAGATTTTTATGAAAATTTAACCTTTTTCCGCCAATATGTGGGTATGTATGTGTTCCTGTGCAAATTTCCATTCAATCACAGTTTTTCCCTGGCGGGGATAAAAAGCCAATGCGCCGAAATCACAATGTGGGAGGTAAAAATAATCACCGAAATCTCCCGTTAACCCGGGAAGGATCTCGTGATCGACGTGGAACTCTGCTCGTTTTCCGTCCAGTGCTCCTTTGAAATGGATTCCTTGCTGATTCAGGCGGGCAATCCCTTCCCCGATGAAAGGGGTGTCGTTAAATCCATAACGTTTGACCTTGACCTCTGACGTTAGCTCAAAACCTTTCTGTTCCGCAGCTTGAATGACAGCTGTTCTTTGATTTCGGATCCATTCCTGTAAGTCCGCCGGTACAACGGAGCCGTTATTTGGTTTAAAACGCATATCCTCACCCACCTCGGCGGAATTTCCGCACGCTTCACACCAGATCTGGTTGCCTTCCGCTTGATAGGAATACATGGTCCCACACTTGGGACAATGGATCAGCACATTCTCATACCCCTGTGCGCGTTTCTTGCCGCGGAAACGCGTGCCTGTTTTGCGCTGCCAGGCGAAATCATCAAATTCAGTCGCGCTGCGCAGGATCTCATAGATCTTCGATTCATCCAGCGCGGCAGCCTGCTCTCCCGTGAGGATCATCTGTTTTTCCACCTCGATCCGTCCCTTGTTCCTCGCGCCGCGGCTGAAGCGGCTCATGGTTAGAAAACTGCCGTGAATGCGCAGCGCCGCCACCGGTACGCCCGCCCGGTGGATCAATCGTGCGATGGATGGGTCGATCGGCAGGGTGGTGCCGTCCAGCGAGGTCTGCCCGGCGGGAAAGATCACGACCGCGGAACCGCGCCTGAGTACATGCATCATTGATGAGATGCTGTTCAGATCCGGGTAGAACTGCTGCTTGGGGATCATGCCGAGCGAGCGCATGATGCCGCCCAGCGTCTTGTGCTGAAAATAATAATCAGCCCCGAGGAAATGCAGCCTGCGTTCATGCACAGAAGCAGCGACACATAGGAAATCTAGATACCCGCCATGGCTGCAAACCAGGATCAAGGGACCTTGGGATGGGATCGGATCGGTGGTGATAACTTTCAGATTGAGTACCATTTTTGTAAAGACCGTAACCAAAGAACGGACCAGCGAATAATAAAGCACCGATGGTTCTTTTATTTGAATCTTCTGCTGAATTCCCATGCTTTTCCGTCTCCGTTGTTTTGTACTTCCTTAAACACCAGTTGAATAAATAAGTTTGACGGCATATTGTATCTGAAAGGCACAAAGGAGGGGAATATTTCTCATGAAGGGCACAATCTATGTATAATCGGCACATGTCAGACTTCAAATTCTCGATCCCGATCCAGATCCGCTATGGCGACCTGGATGCCCAATGGCATGTCAACAACTCACGCTTCCTCACCTTCATGGAACAGGCACGATTTGAATACCTTCAGCATCTGGGGCTGTTCGATGCGAAATCCTTCCTCGACCTGCGTATGATCATCGCGGATGTACACATTGCCTATAAAGCACCCATCGTGCTCAACCAGAAAATTGCCGTTTATACCCGTACGGCGAAGATCGGCAACAAGAGCATTACCTTTGAATATGAGATCCGCGACGAAGAGAACAGCGGGTTGTGCGCAACCGGCGAGGTAGTGGGGGTCTGTTATAATTACCGCACACACGAAACCACCATTGTACCGGTGGAATGGCGTAAAAAGATCGCGGAGTATGAAGGCCGCTTGTTAGAATAATCACCTGTAATTTCTTTGTTAATATTTCCTTATAAAGACTGCTTTCATTTCCCTGATTTCTTTAGTTTGGTACAATCGAATTAAGGGTACCTGAAGATCAGAGTGCCAAAGGAGTTAAATTGTCTGGTTTAGAAAAATTCACCCAAAGCGCCCGAAGGGTTTTGAGTTTGGCGCATTTGGAAGCCGAACGCATGCAGCATAGCGCGATTGGCTCTGAGCATATCCTGCTGGCCCTCATCCAGGAAGATTCAGGTGTGGCCGGCCGGGTTCTGCGAGAGTTGGGTGTGGAGATCGACCGCGCGCGCGAGATGGTCCTGCGCGTGGCGGGAATGGGCACCAAAAAACCGGACCGAATCGATCTGTCGCCTGAAGCGCAGAAGATACTGGACATGGCCATTGAAGAGGCCAACCAGATGGACAGCAGCTACATCTCCACTGAACACTTGTTGCTGGCGCTGGTGCAATCCGAACAGGGATTCGCCAGGGAGGTGATCGCCAAGCTGGGCATCACGCCCGCGCAGATCCGCCGTCAGGTGAAACGCGTGCTGAGCGAAAACCGCAGTGCGCTGGAAAATGTGCAGGACCGTGTGTCCCGCAGCAGCAGCAAAAGCAGCGGAAGCAAGGAAAAGAAATCGGAAAGCAAAACCCCGCTGGTTGATCAGCTGGCGGTGGACCTGACCGCTTACGCCGAGGACGGCAAGCTGGATCCCGTCATCGGGCGTGAAAAAGAGATCGAGCGCGTAATTCAGATCCTTGCGCGCCGCACCAAAAACAACCCTGCGCTGATCGGCGAGCCCGGCGTTGGCAAGACCGCCATCGTCGAGGGGCTGGCCATGCGCATCATTGACGGTGATGTGCCCACCCCGCTGTTGGATAAACGCGTCCTGAGGTTGGATGTGGGTTCGCTGGTTGCCGGCACGATGTACCGCGGCCAGTTCGAGGAACGCTTGAAGCGGGTCATTGATGAACTCAAGGCCTCCGAAGCCATCCTTTTCATTGACGAGGTCCATATGCTGGTAGGCGCTGGTTCCGCCGGCTCCTCTGTGGACGCTGCCAACATCCTCAAGCCTGCGCTCTCGCGCGGCGAACTGCAGGTGATCGGCGCGACCACCCTGGATGAATACCGCAAGAACATCGAGAGTGATGCGGCGCTCGAACGGCGCTTCCAGCCTATCATTGTGGAAGAGCCGACCCGTGAGGAATCCCTGGATATCCTGCGCGGCGTCCGCAAGAATTATGAAGAACACCACCGCCTGGTCATTTCCGATGAGGCGTTGGACGCGGCGGTGAACCTCTCCGCTCGTTATGTCACCGACCGTTTCCTGCCCGATAAGGCCATCGACCTGATCGATGAAACGGCTTCGCGCGTACGCATGTACAAGAGCGACACCGCTAAAACCTCCAAGAAGGTCATGGCTGAACTGCGCGAAACCCGCGCGAAACTGAATCAAGCCAAGGAACAAAAGAATACGGAAGAGATCGAACAACTGCAAACGCAATTGAAAGCGCTGGAAAGCCAGATGGTTACGATCCGCGAGGAATGGGATCGCGATACCAGTCCGGTGGTGAATTCGGACGATATCGCTGAACTGGTTGCCATGTGGACTGGCGTGCCGGTCATGCAGTTGGCTAAAGAGGAATCGGTGCGACTGCTAAACATGGAGAGTGAACTGCACAGCTCCATCATCGGCCAGCAGGAAGCCATTGAGCGCATCGCCAAGGCTGTCCGGCGCGGACGCGCGGGACTCAAAGACCCCCGCCGCCCGATCGGCACATTCATGTTCCTCGGGCCCACCGGCGTGGGCAAGACCGAATTGACCAAGGCGCTGGCGCGCTTCCTGTTCGGCAGCGAGGATGCGCTGGTGCAGTTGGATATGTCCGAATTCATGGAACGCCACACCGTCAGCCGGCTGGTGGGCGCGCCGCCCGGATATGTGGGCTATGAGGACGCGGGACAGCTGACCGAAGCGGTCCGGCGCCACCCCTACTCCATCATCGTCTTCGATGAAGTGGAGAAGGCGCACCCTGAAGCACACAACATCCTGCTCCAGATCATGGAAGAAGGCCAACTCTCGGACGCCAAGGGCCGCAAGGTGGACTTCCGCAACTGCATCATCGTCATGACCTCCAACATCGGCGCGGATATGATCAAGCGCGAAGGCGGCATCGGCTTCCAGCTTCAACGGGACGAGAACGTGGAAGAGAAATTTGCCTATGAGGAAATGCGCAAGAAGCTCATGGAATCGCTCAAGAAGGCGTTCCGCCCGGAATTCATCAACCGCATGGATGCAGTGATCGTGTTCCATGCGCTCAACCGGGAGCAGATCAGTGAGATCGCCAAGCTGGAATTGAATAAAGTGGCTGATCGCCTGAAGGAGCGCGAGATCACCCTGGTCGCTTCGGCTGCCGCGCTGGCCAAGCTCTCCGAGAAGGGCTACGACCCCGAGATGGGCGCCCGCCCGCTGCGGCGCGTCATTCAGTTGGAGATCGAAGACCAGCTTTCGGATGACCTGCTGGGTGGCAAGTTTGAGGATGGAGACACCATTGAGGTGGACATCAATCCGGAAGGCGAATTCTACCTGCGCAAGGCGGGAGAGCGCAGCCCCGAGATCGGCGAACCGATGGGCATGGGCGCGTAACAAATCTAAAACGATATTTAGCCGGGCGGAAACGCCCGGTTTTTATTTTCTTCTGTCATTGCGAACTCCGTGAAACGGAGTGAAGCAATCTCCTGCAAAGAGTGGTTGGGTTCTACAAAATAATTATTTAGTTGGTAGGAGAGGGTTTCAAACCCTCCCCTACCAAGGCTTTGATTTTCAACACCTCCCCTTCCAAGTCTTTAATTTTCAAAAAACCACTACCAATTTGAAATGATGTAAGATGTATCCATGAAGATAGCGCTGATCCTGAACCGCTTGTTCATTGCACCCAAGGAAGACGAACACCAGATCAATATCTTGCGCAGAGATCGACACAACCGCATCATCTTGCAGACGATCCAATCCTCGGGCCATACCGTAATACAGATCGAGGACGACAAGAATTTGAAGGAGAACCTGTTGGGTTTTTCTCCTGATCTCGTTTTCCTCCAGACCTTCCGCGCCGACCCGGACGCGTCCATTCACAAGATCCAGGCTTTGCTTGAAGTTTTGAATATTCCCTACACCGGATCTCCGCACGAGACCTGCCGCATCGCACTGAACAAGTTCCTGTCCAAACAAAAATTCCAACAGGCCGGACTGCCTACACCTGGGTTTTGTCTGGTGGAAAAAGCCCAAACGATGACCATGAAACCGGATGGTCTGGAATACCCCTTGTTCATCAAACCGCTGTACGGCGGCTGCAGCATGGGCATCCACCCCGAGAATCCAGCGTGGAATGATCAGGAATATGCTCATATCCTTGCCGAAACTCAGACCGCCACCGATCAGCAGTTGCTGGTTGAGGAGTTCATCGAAGGGCGCGAATTTACCGCGGGCATCCTGGGCAACGAAATGCCTTCCGCTCTGCCCTTGATCGAATTCACCGATCTGGGACGCGAGGAAGACCCGGTTCCTTTCCGCCAGTTTGACGCGAAAACCGACAATGAGATCCATGAGCCGACCCAATGCCCCGCGGAAATTAGCGCGGCGCAAACCCGGCGAATCCAGGAATTGGCGGTACGGGCTTTCAATGCTCTTGGCTGCCGCGATTACGCCCGCGTGGATATTCGCTGCGACAGAAACGGGAATCCCTTTGTACTCGAGGTGAATGTCCATCCCAGCCTGCTGCCGTCGAGTTCCTTGCCGATCATGGCGGAGAAAGCCGGCATCAGCTACCCGCAATTGTTTGAACACATCTTCCAGTCAGCGCTCAGCCGCTTCAGGGTTGACGCATAAACATCCACCTGCATTAAAATCATCTCAAGAGGACTTGCCCATGCCGAAATTTCACACCCAGTATGTCTGTCAGGAATGCGGACGAACCACCGTCCAGCAGATGGGGCGCTGCCCATCCTGCGGCGCATGGGACTCGATGGTGGAAGAGGTGGTTGGTCCGGAGCAGGACGAAACCAAAGGGCGGATTCAGCCAGCCGCTTTTTCCAAGCCAGTCCGGCTGGATGAAGTGTCTGGAGAAAACGAAGAGCGTTGGCCGCTGAGCATTAACGAGTTCGCGCGTGTCTTGGGCGGGGGCATGGTGCCCGGCTCGATCGTCCTGCTGGGCGGCGACCCCGGCATTGGCAAATCCACGCTTATGCTGCAGGTGGCGGTCGAGGTGTCCTTGCGCAGTCCGGTGCTTTATGTTTCCGGGGAGGAATCTGTGCGCCAGATCAAGATGCGTGCAGAGCGTTTGAACGCAAATGGTAAAAAAACTGAAGAATCATCATCACAACAGCTTTACCTCGTGACCGAGACCAACCTGGATGCCATTCTCGCCCACGCCGGCCAGATCCGTCCTTCGCTGCTGGTGGTGGATTCCATCCAGACCACCTTCATGGATGGGCTTTCCTCCAGCGCGGGCTCTGTCTCGCAGGTGCGCGAATGCGCCTCCCGCCTTCGTCAATACGCCAAGGAAAGCGGCACCGCAGTCTTCCTCATTGGCCATGTGACCAAGGAGGGCATGATCGCCGGCCCGCGCGTGCTGGAGCACATCGTGGATACGGTCCTGCAGCTTGAGGGCGATCGCTTCCAGTCCTACCGCCTGCTGCGCTCCATGAAGAACCGCTTCGGTCCGACCTCAGAGGTAGGGGTGTTTGAAATGCGCGAGCAGGGCATGGCGGAAGTACCCAACCCATCCGAAGCGTTCCTGGCGGAGCGCATGGTGGATGCGCCCGGTTCAGCGATAGCTGTCACCATGGAGGGCACGCGCCCCATATTGGTTGAACTGCAGGGTCTTACCAGCCCGACCAATTTCGGCAACCCGCGCCGCACGACCAACGGTCTGGACTTCAACCGCCTGCTGTTGGTTACAGCGGTGCTTACCCGCCGGTTGGGATTGAGCTTGGCCAACCAGGATGTCTTTCTCAACGTGGTGGGCGGCCTCGCCATCGAGGAACCGGCAGCGGACCTGGCAGCCGCGGCGGCCATCGCCTCATCACTTAAAGATCAACCCGTGCGGGCTGATCTGGCGCTGATCGGGGAGGTTGGGCTTTCGGGAGAACTGCGTTGGGTGGCGCACATGGATGCGCGCATCCGCGAGGCGGCTAAACTCGGATTCAAAGGAGCTGTGATCCCTCAGCGACTGCGGGGAAAGATCAGCACGCCGGCGGGATTTGAAGTTTTGGAAGCACGTTCGCTGGCGCAGGCTGTTAAAATAGCATTATTACCGAAATAGAAAAGAGGTCATCATGTCAACATTGGATGAGGTTTTAAATCAGGATCTGCCCAATCGGGTGCGCAGCAATCACGCGCTGGAGCATGCCACCCTGCATGTCCTGCAGCAGAAGGGCAGCACTGCCCGCTTGGGCGGGATCTCCGACATGGGCGGATTCTTTATCTTTGGAGATGTGGATACCGAAGCGCTGCTGCTGGCTGCCCGGGAAGCGCGCGAGCGGCTGATGGCGGGAGAAACCCATCTGGCCGTCCACCCGAATTGCGGCACTAACCTGGCGGTTGGCGCGCTGGCCGCTGGCGGCCTGGCCTGGATGGGCATGTGGGGTACCAAGGGCAAACCGGGACGTCGTCTTCTGCGTCTGCCGTTAGCGGTATTGATGGGATTGGTTGGATACCAGATGGCCAAGCCGCTGGGTCCGAAGGTCCAGGAGCAGATCACCACCAATGCGGATGTGAGCATGATGGAGATCGTTGAGGTGGTACGCCAGGACATGATGGGCAGCCCGGTTCACCGCGTAACCACCCGCTCAGTCAAATAACCCATGCCTTCGGCTGAACAGACAGGCGAAAAGTCGGAAATCCGACCGCCAGATATTTATGTTCTGCAGGGGGATGATGAACTGGCGATCGGCTCAATAATTCAAAAATTAAAGGAACACTTTACTTCCGGCGGCTTTGGGGAAATGAATTTCGTTCGGCTTTCTGCCGGTTCTCTCTCCAGGTCCGAACTAGCGAACCAGCTCAATCTGCTTCCGCTGGGCGGCGGCAGCCGTCTGGTGGTTCTGGATACAGCTCTTGATCTGTTCAAATCCAAGGAAGACTTGGACTGGATGGAGTTACTGCTGAGCAAGATGCCTCCGACAACAACTCTGGCTTTGGTGGTCAGTGACGCTAAAAAATATGTGAAGGGGCAAATGGTCTGGCAGACTGTCGGTCCCGCTCATGCGCTGCGAAAATTACTGAAGGGGCTTGACCAAAAGATCGATTGGAAGGAATGTCCCAAACCCACCCAGCGGGAAATGCCGGAATGGATCGCCAATCAGGCCCGTGAGCTAGGCATCGAGATGGAAGGGCGCGCGGCGGCTGAGCTTGCCAACCTGGTCGGAGATGACCTTTTCCAGGCACGTCAGGAGATCATCAAGGCGGCCAGCTATGCCGGAGAAGGGCTGGTCGTTACACGCGACATGGTCCGTCTGCTGTGCAGCCCTTCGCGGGAAGAGGATATTTTTGCCATGGTGGACGCTGCCGCGCAGCGTAACCCGGGCAAGGCGTTATCCCTTTTCAATGCCTTGCTTCGCGATCAACCGGTCCAATATATTTTCAGCATGGTTGCGCGCCAGTTTCGGCTGCTGATCATCGCCAAGGAGATCATGCTGGAAGGCGGTGATGACAAAGCCATTGCTACAGAGGGCAACCTGCATGCCTTCGTAGCGAAAAAGCTGGCAGAACAGGCGCCGCGATTTAGCATCGCTGAACTGGAAACCATCTACCGACGGCTGGACCGCATGGATGAGCAGTCCAAGACGGGTATCGCTACCCTGGAAGTTTTACTGGAATCCCTGCTCGCGGATTTGAGTAATGTCCATCAGAATTTTAAATAGATTTAATAAATCACATCATCGATCACTTGCCTGAGGGTGGGTAGGTCGAGATTCTTCTTGTCTAAAAATGCCGAGGCCCCTGAAGCCAGCCCCTCGCGATGGAACTCGCGGTCTGGATAGGCGCTGATCAGGACGATCCGGGTCTGCGGTTGGCTTGAATGCAGCCGGCGCGCGCAGGTGATTCCATCCGAATCGCCCAGGATCACATCGATTAAAGCCAGTTGAAATTTCACCTGTTCCGCCAACTTCATGGTTTCATCAATATTCTGCGCTTCATAAATGACCACGCGGGGATATGCCCGACCGATGGTATGCATCAGGTGTTTCCGGTAGCGGGGATTGTCATCCACGACTAATATTGCCGCGGACTTGGAGATTTCGATGGACTCAGGTTTTTCCTGTGATGCGATCTGGCTTCCGGAAATCCCTAATACCTGGGGAAAACGCGAAATGAAGTTCACGGCTTCCAACCGGCTCTGGACCTCAAGCCGGCGGTAAAGTCGTGTTAGATTGTTTTCCACGGTTTTTATGCTTACTCCCATTTCATTGGCGATGGCTTTATTATCGCGCCCCTGCTGTAGGAACCTCAGCAAATCTCTTTGGCGTTCTGTCAGTTTGGGAATGGAATCTTCAGATGTGGATCGCGCCAGCTTGTTGATCAATTCGCTGGAAATCCATTTCTTCCCGCTGAGTACCCGTTCGATCGCCAGCTTCAGGTCAAACAGGGATTGATCTTTCAGGTGATAGCCGTTAACGCCTGCCCCGATCAAGCCTTTGACGTAGTAATCATCATCATACGCACTCACCACCAGGATTTTCATTTCGGGATAGTCTTGCCTGATCTGCCGGATGGCTGAGATCGGTTCAAATTCCGGCATGGTCACGTCGATGATCAACAGATCGATTGCATCCTTCTGCAGCGCTTCAAAAACCTGGGGCCCGGTACCGATCTCGTTGACCACCTCGAGCTCCGGAATTTGCTCGATCATACGGCGAAATCCGGCGCGGACAATGGCATGGTCGTCGGCTAATAAAACAAGTTTTTTACGCATATAGAATGTTATACCATCTCCTTATTCGACTCAACAGGCACAATAACCTTCAACAGGCTATTGTATAATCGCAAGACAGGGCGTTAAGGATGAAACCCGGCAATGAAAGACCGGGAATACCGACAGGAGATCTTTATTGGCAAAACGCGAAATCACCAGGCCGGCGAAATCCTTGCTGGAAGTAAAAAATCTTTCCAAATCGTTTGGAAAATTGCCGGTCATAAGGCATGTAAGTTTTGATATTCAACCCGGCGAAGTGGTTGGGCTTACCGGCAGTACGGGCTCGGGTAAATCTGTCCTTATCATGCTTCTGGCTGGGTTATATGAGCCGGAGGAAGGCGACATCTATTTTCAAAATAAGCACTTAAGCTGGCCGTTTTCCGCTCAATCCATCGGCATCGGCGTGATCCATCAGCGCCCAACCCTGGCAGATGATTTTGATGTGACCAGCAACATATTCCTGGGCAACGAGATCGCTGAACCGGAGGGCTTAGGGTGGTTAAAGGCTTTAAACCGGCACAAAATGGACCAGGAAGCTTTACGTTTGCTGGGGCTTTTGGGTGTCGAGGTCAAATCGCTGCGGGAAAAGGTATACAACCTGGCGGGTGAACAGCGGCAAATGGTCGCTATCGCCCGCGTGATGACCTTTCCTGCAAAAATGATCATCATTGACGAACCGACCATCTCCTTGAGTTACCCCTTCCAGCAGCGCCTGCTTGAGCTCATCCAGAATTGGCGGGAAAACGGCGTGTCTGTATTATTCAGTTCTAATGACCTTGATCACCTTTTTTCGGTGACCGACCGCATTATTTTTCTGGATCAGGGAATTATTTCTGTAGATCGGCGGACAGACGAGATTTCCCGCGAAGAAGCAGTCAACTTTCTATTGGGTAAAACAGAATACCGTCAATCCGCGCCTATCAACTGGGATTTTGACAGCTACGATATGATCCGCGACCGCGCGGAAAAAATGCGCTATCACCAGATGCTGCTTGAAAAAGACCTGGCTGCTGAGGGCACTTTAAACCGCCAGCTCACAGAGCAGTTGGCTGAACAATTGCGAGCGTTGGATCAAACAAACCTTGCTTTGCGCGATGCCCAAAAACGCCTGCTCTCGGAACGAGAAGAAGAGCGGAAACATTTATCGCGCGAGTTACATGACCAGATCATTCAGGATCTTTTGGGCATAAATTATGAACTAGAGGAACTGGAAACGGGCAACGAAGCCGCATCAGAAATTACCCAGAGGATGTTCCATTTACGGGAAGGCATCCGCGATATGGTTGTGAATCTCAGGCAGATCTGTGGAAACCTGCGGCCGCCAACCATTGATAGTTTGGGCTTGGGCTCAGCGATCCAATCTTTCAGCCACGATTGGTCAGAACGCACAGGAATAGAAGTGCAATTAGATATAGACGAAAACTTGGGCCGATTGCCTGAGCCGACAGAATTATCCATCTACCGCATAATTCAGGAAGGGCTCAATAATGTCTGGCGGCATGCCCGGGCAAATAAAGTAAGCATTTGTTTATTACATACCAACCCCCGGACCCTCAGGATTACCCTTCAGGATGACGGACAGGGCATACCGGAGTCCTTTGATGTGCAGGGGCTTCCCGGTGAAGGCCATTTTGGCATCAGCGGGATCAGTGAAAGGGTGGCATTACTGGGAGGGCGGATGCATTTCCAAAATCTGAAATCAGGCGGCACGCAGTTGCTGGTGGAAATACCTCATCCGCGAGTTGCAATGGATGTCCCAAGGGCGCGAGTTTCTCAAAAATGATTTAGGGGATTTCCCCTTATTGAAAAAGGGGAAATTATTAGTATTTTTTCCCACATAAACTGTATATTTTTATATTACTGATGAAGAAGCGCCGGATTCAATTCAGTTCCAATTCCTTGTGCTCGAAATTTTTTGATCAAAATCAGGGGATGGTTCAATGGATTTTTTGGATGAGAAGATCAATCAGCATATCGATACCGCACTCATCATATGAATATTAACTTGCAGGAGGTGGATATCGCGGAAAACCCAAACTTCGATCAGTAAAAGATGAACAAAAACCAAATCCAAAAAAGGAGGATTGAAAATGTTCAAAAAAAGCGTCTTTTATTCACTGGCAGTATTGTTAATGGTCTCAGGCTTGCTTCTCTCGGCTTGCGCTCCCGCCGCTCCGGCGGCCGCGCCAGCTGAGGAAAAACCTGCGGAAGAAGCTCCTGCCGCAGCTCCTGCAACGGAGGAGAAATTGGCGGTAGGCATTGTCCTGCCTACCAAGGATGAACCCCGCTGGATCCAGGATGAGACCCGCTTCAATGATGCTCTAACCGCCGCTGGCTATGATGTGGAAATTCTCTTCAGCCAGGGTGATTCCGCCAAAGAAAAGGATAATGTTGAATCCTTGATCGCCAAGGGCGTCAAAGTAATCGTTATCTGCCCACAGGACGGAACTGCCGCAGCGGCAGCCGCAGAAGCAGCCAATGAAGCAGGAGTTAAAGTCATTTCCTACGACCGGCTGATTCGCGATACCGATGCCGTGGATTACTACGTGACATTTGACAGCATTGCCGTGGGTGCGCAGCAGGCACAGTACCTTGTGGATAACGCCACCGGTACCGGCAACCCGCTCTATCTTTATGCGGGCGCTGCATCCGACAATAATGCCTTCATTTTCTTCGAAGGCGCGTGGGGCGTTTTGCAGCCGAAGATCGCGGATGGTACGTTTGTGATCAAGAACTCCAGCGAAGCCATTGCTCTTCAGGACAAAGCCACCCTTACCCGTGACGAACAAGCCGCCATCATCGGCCAGGTCACGACCAACTGGGATTTCAACACTGCCAAGAACCTGGCTGAGGCGAACCTGACCGCCACGACCGCGGCAGACAAGGGTGTCGTCTTCATCCTGGCTCCGAACGATGGCACCGCTCGCGCGATCGCGGATGCCTTTGCGGCAGATACCGATGTGAGCCAGTACTTTGTTTCCGGTCAGGATGCCGAAAAGGCATCAGTCCAGTACATCATCGACGGTAAACAGTCCATGACGGTGTGGAAAGATGTTCGTACCTTGGTCGCTGATGCAATCGCTGCGGCAATCGCTCTGTTGGAAGGCAGCGAGCCAACCTCCAAGGGCGCTTATAACAATGGTGTGATCGATGTTCCCGCCATCCAATCCGCAGTTGTCACTGTGGATAAAGACAATGTCAAGGCGACATTGATCGACGGCGGTTATTACGAAGCTTCAGAATTTACGGGGCTCAACTAGAACCTCAAAACCACTTTGGGAACAGTGGCGGAATACCCCGCCACTGTTCCTGTACAATAAATACGTACTCATTCAAATTCGAAATTAATTCATCCGGAGAGATGCATGACAAACCATATTCTTGAGATGAAGAACATCACCAAGGAATTTCCGGGTGTTCGGGCGTTGGATAACGTGACTTTCAGTGTCTTGGAGGGGGAAATCCACTGTTTGGTGGGTGAAAACGGCGCGGGAAAATCCACCTTAATGAAAGTATTGAGCGGCGTTTACTCGCATGGAGATTATGAAGGTGAAATAATCATCAATGGGGAGATTCAAAAATTCTCCAGCATCAACGATAGTAAAAAAATTGGTATAGCAATTATTTATCAAGAGCTGGCCCTCATTCCTGAAATGACAGTCTATGAAAATATCTTTCTGGGTCATGAGATCAAAAAGGGGATCACGGTTAATTGGAATGAGACTATTCGGCAAGCCAGTCTGATGTTGGCTAAGGTCGGACTGGACGTAAATCCGGAAGTGAAGGTAAGGGATCTGGGAGTGGGAAAACAGCAGTTGATCGAAATTGCCAACGCCCTCAGCATGGATGTGAAATTGCTGCTTCTGGATGAACCTACTTCCGCGTTGAACGAAGAGGATAGCGCAAACCTGTTTAAACTTCTGCGTGATTTGAAAAAACAGGGCGTTACCTGCATCCTGATTTCCCATAAATTGAAGGAAGTGATCGATATCGCCGACACCGTCACAGTGCTGCGCGATGGGCAGACGATCAGCACTTTGGATGCGCATGCCGGTGAGGTATCAGAACAGGTTCTGATCAAGCACATGGTCGGACGCGAGATCAACAATATTTATCCTAACCGCCGAACGCGCGAGATTGGGGATACAGTTTTGGAGGTCAAAAATTGGACCGCTTATGATCCCCGCCTTGGGCGCAATGTGATCACAAACGTGAATTTTTATGTGAGAAAAGGTGAGATTGTCAGTTTCGCCGGATTGATGGGTTCCGGCCGCACCGAACTCGCTCTCAGCCTATTTGGCAATCCCTTGAAGTATCACATAAAAGGCGAGATGGTCGTTAAGGGCAGGCTGAAAAAATTTCGACACCCGCAATATGCCATCGGCGAAGGAATTGCTTATGTCACCGAAGATCGCAAAGGCAATGGACTCATACTCATCCAGGATGTCAAACAGAATATCACCTTGGCCAATCTCAAGGAAATCTCCCCGCGTGGTGTGGTGAACAGCAACAAGGAAATTTTAATTGCCCAGGAATATAAGAATTCACTGGACATCAAAACGCCGACAATTGAGCAACGAGTGTTGAACTTGAGCGGCGGCAACCAGCAAAAAGTCTCTGTCGCTAAATGGCTTTTCGTGAAACCGGATATCCTCATCCTGGATGAACCAACGCGGGGAATTGATGTGGGTGCGAAATACGAAATTTACCAGATCATGAACCGATTGGTGGAACAAGGCATGAGCATTTTGATGATCTCATCTGAATTACCTGAAGTGCTGGGGATGAGCGACAGGATTTACATTGTATCCTCGGGCCGCATCTCTGGAGAATTGTCAGCCAGCGAAGCGACTCAAGAAAAGGTCATGCACTTGGCAACGAACTAAGGAGGACGACGATATGTCATTTATTAGTAATATACAAAAAGTCTTGCGGGAGAACATCCGCGAATACGGCATGTTTATTGCGCTTTTTGCCATCATGGCGATATTTACCTTCTCTACAGATGGTTTGTTCATCTCCTCCCGCAACATCAGCAACCTGCTCAACCAGACCGGGTATATCGCGGTACTGGCGGTCGGTATGACCCTTGTGATCGTCATCCGCCACATCGACCTGTCCGTCGGTTTTCTGGCAGGATTTTTGGGCGCTGTAGCGGCCATTGGATTGACCCAATGGAATTTGCCTGTGTATGTAGCGATCCCCATGGTGATGGTCCTCGGAATCTTCGCCGGCTTGCTGACCGGATTCTTGGTCGCGCAGCTTGGCATCCCGTCCTTCGTCGCCTCACTGGCTGGCATGCTTGTCTACCGTGGGTCTCTCCTGATGGTCACCCTTAAAACCGGAACCATTGTTATTCCGGATGAGACCTTTAATGCCATCGGAAACGGTTTTATCCCGGATTTCGTTGGGTTGGAGATTTTACCGGATATGCATAAACTCACCTTGCTGACCGGCCTGATCGCCATCGCCTTTTTTATATTCTCGGATCTGCGCAACCGCAGAATCAAGCAGTCATACGATTTCGAAGTGCTCCCGATCGATATGTTCATCATAAAAACCCTGTTCGTGGCAGCGCTGATCTTTGCGATCACCTGGATCCTGGCTGGGTATAACGGGCTTTCCTGGACGGTGGTTGTCATCCTGGTGGTGGTGGCTGTTTATCATTACGTCACAAACGAAACCGTGCTCGGTAGGTATATTTACGCGGTGGGCGGCAACCCTGAAGCAGCTGAATTGAGCGGCATCAACGTCAAAAAGATTATCTTTATTGTTTTTGGATCCATGGGAATGCTCTCCGCTCTTTCGGGCATTCTGTACGCTTCGCGCCTGCGCTCGGCTACGACTGTCGCCGGAACGCTCTTTGAGTTGGATGCGATTGCAGCGGCTTATGTGGGCGGGGTCTCGGCAGCCGGTGGTGTGGGTAAGGTGACCGGCTCCATTATTGGCGCCCTGGTGATGACATCTCTGACCAGCGGCATGAACTTGATGGGCATTGATATCTCATCCCAGTATATTGTTCGCGGCGCAGTGTTGGCCATCGCAGTGATTTTCGATGTTACCACGCGCAATCGTGGAAAATAATCTGATCCAAACGAATGATCGCCCCGGGTTCGGGGCGATTTTTTTTAATAGCTAGATTACTTAAGAATCTTATCCCTTGCCTCGCCCCAACGCAGAGCGTCGTGGATGCCCTGCTCGATGGTCAGCTCCGCCTGCCAGTCCAGCAGCTGCTTGGCGGTGTCGGCGTTGCAAAACGACCCGGCGGTGTCTCCTGGGCGGCGCGGGCCTTCGGATTTATTGATCTCCTCGCCGACCACCTTCTCAAAGGCAGTGACCAGCTCTCGCACCGTCACGCCGCGCCCTGTGCCCAGGTTGACCACAAGGTAGTTTTCCGCGGGGCTGCCGGCGCGTTCAAATGCTTGCTCGAACCCTTCCACGGCCTTCACATGCGCGCGTGCCAAATCCCACACATGAATGTAATCTCGGATGCCGGTGCCATCGCGGGTGGGGTAATCCGTGCCGGTGATGGTGAACTCGGGGATGCGCCCCATCTGCACGTCCACCAGCCGCCCGATGGCATGTGAGGGGTTGCGGTTCTGCAGGCCTGAGCGTAAATGCGGATCCGCGCCGATCGGGTTAAAGTAGCGCAGCGCGATGCCTTGCATGCCGTACGCGCAGCAGAAATCGCGCAGGATCATCTCCATCATGTACTTGGTGCGCGCGTATGGGCTGAGCGGTTTGAGCGGCGCATCTTCGGTCACCATGAAATCCGGCACCACATCGTAGATGGACGCGGAGGAGCTGAATACCAGCCGCTTGGCGCCCAGGTGATGGAGTGTACGGAACAGTTCCAGTGATTTGCCTACATTCTCGCGGTAGTACTCATAGGGTTTTTGCGTTGATTCCGGTACTACGATCAACGCTGCGCAGTGGATAACCGCATAAATGTCCGGATGGTCCTTGAAGACCTTTTCTACCAGCCCGGTGTCTGCGATGTCTCCTTGATAGAATGCCCGGCCGCGCGTGAATTCTTTGCGCCCGGTGACCAGCGAATCCAGGATGACCGGCGTGTGTCCACCGTCCTCCAGGGCTGAGCAGATGGTCGAGCCGATGTAGCCTGCGCCGCCTGTGATGAGTATTTTCATGGTTCCCCCTTAGTCTTGATGATTTAATAGGCCGGTACCGGTCTGGCGGAATTCTTCCACCGCGGCATCCGAATGTTCGTTATTGGGTAGAGCGGCCAATACATTCAAAGGCGCCGAAAGGATCGGCACCCCCGCCATGCGCGACTCAATCAGTTCTTCTGTCGATTTCAGGCTGGCTGCCACCACCAGTGTGTTGGTCCCCGCCAGAGCCTGGATCAGCCGCGAGGCCAGGTCGGCGCCGTCCGGTAGCAGCCGTTTGGCGCGGTTATGATAGTAGAGCGCGTAACGTGCGCCAGCCGCGTGGGCGGTCAATGCTTGGGCGGGTGTGTACAGGGAGGTGATCGCCACAGTATAGTCGCCGGATAACTGCGCGGCTGCCCGGAATCCCAATTCGGTAGCGGGAATCTTCAGCACCAGCTGCCCCCCGAGGATGTCTGAGGCTAATCCGGCTTCATGCTTCATATCATTCACTGATTTACCCGTGAGCTGATAGAAGATCTGCCCTTGGAACAGTTTTCCAAGTTCCTTGAGCGTCACGGCCGGGGCTAGGCTGCTCTTGCCCAGCAGGGTTGGGTTGGTGGTCGCTCCGCTCACCCAACCCCATTCGGCGGCTTGGCGGGCTTCATCCAGGATGGCGGAATCCAGTAATAACTGCATGATCATCTCCAGTTTTTGGATAATTATAACGATACTGAAGAAATGAAACTTAATCCACCGGCGGATGCAGGCAACCGCTTTTATCGGTTTCGGTTATGATTTGGATATGCTCCATGTCAGTTCTCACATTCAGATCCCGGAAAATGAACTTGAGGAAACCTTCGTCCGAGCCTCTGGTCCAGGAGGGCAGAATGTCAACAAGGTGGCCTCCGCGGTTCAGCTGCGTTATAACACGGGGATTTCAAACGCGTTGAGCGGCGAGGTCAAGCAGCGGTTATTACGCTTGGCCGGCAGCCGGGCGACCAGTGAGGGCGTGATCGTGATCGAAGCCAAACGCTACCGCGACCAGGAGAAGAACCGCGCGGATGCCCGCGAGCGGCTGGCAGCTCTCATCCGCCGCGCGCTGGAAAGACCCAAGCCGCGCAAACGCACCAAACCCTCCCGGGCTTCCATTCAAAAGCGGCTGGATGAGAAAAAGCAGCGCGGGGAGAAAAAGTCTCTACGCCGGAAAGAATGGTTGAATTAGTCGCTACTTCACCAACGCTATAAAATCCGCTTCCTCGCAGATCGGTTTCATGTCGGGATCTTTCTGCGCCCATTCCTTGAGCTCCGGCCTCTCCCGGAACGCTATCTCCAGATTCTGGTACGCTTTATCCTTCATCCCGTGCAGAGAGTAGAAACAGGCCAGGTTATAGACGGCATTGGCCCGCCAGCCGGGAAAATCCCTTAATTTGTCTGTGTACGCCACCTGCATCCGCTCAGCTTTAGATAGATCGCCTTTTTGTGTGAAATGATCGCTGATGTGCAGGAGCACGTGCCAGCATTCCGTGCCCAGGGCGCGGTCGAGCAGCGGGCGGCCGTTGAGGAATTCCAGGTACTTGGGGTCGCACAAGTTATCTTCATCGGTCTCCTCAAGCAGCTTGACCGTCTGATCGAAAGCTGAACCCTCTTCCGCTTGGGCAGTCTCGAAAGGTTTATCCAGGTTGCGCAGCAGCACGCCGTCGTTGAGGATCTCGTAGTAATCGCCGGCCATGGGGACCGCTTCCCCCGCCTGCGCTTTCATCAACTGTTCATTGAAATGGCCGCCCCAGAATGCCAGGTGCGCCAGCATGTCCTTCACTGACCATCGCTCCATGGAACCTTTCGCGTTTTTCTCCTCCTCGGTCAGTCCATCGATCAGCGCGTCCAATTCATTGCGCATGTCTGAAAAAAGTTCCAGCATAGTTTCTTTTAATCGAGAATTATCCATCCCATCCTCCAATGAGCCCGAATACTTAGATTGTAACAAAACTAACAGCCATTGCTATTCGACGAACGGATAATCTGGAAAACAGGGGTATAAGGAGGGTTATTCCGGAACCTGCTCAGGCTGGCGATTGACCAGCCACACGCCGAACAGGATCAAGGCACCGCCTGCCAGTGTGGCTAGCACGATCTGTTCGGACAGGATTGCCGCGGCGACCAGGGTGGCGACTAACGGCTCGAGGTACAGGAATGCGCCCACCTGCGAGGCGGGCAGGGCCTGTAGCCCGTCATTATAGAAAATATAAGCAACGGCAGAGCAAAAGACGCCCAGAAAAGCAATGCTCAGCCAGCCGGAAAGCCTGAGTTGTGAGAACTCCACCCATTTTCCGCCGGCAAAGAATTGGATGCTGGTCAGCAGCCATCCGAATAAAAATACGTAAAATGTGGTTTTAATCGCCGAGTGACGCTGCAGCGTGGGGTACGACAATATGGAAAAGACAGCCCAGTTGGGGGCGCTGATCAGGATCAGAATATCTCCCGGCTGGCCGAAGCTTCCGCTGAACATCGATCCGAAATCACCCTTGGTGACCACCAGCAGAACGCCAAGGGTGGCGGCGGTGATGCCCAGGATGATGCCTGGCGTCATTTTTTCCTTCAGGAACAGCCAGCCGAGCAGCGCCATGAACACCGGCGTGGTCGAGACGATCCAGGCGGTGGTGGCGGCTTCAGATGTAACCAGTCCGCTCGATTGCAGCCACTGGTGCAAGGTGATGCCCAAAAAGCCCAATCCCAGGAATTCCAACCCGTCCTTGAAGGTGGTGATGCGTAGCTCTTTTTGGCGCCAGGCGAACCAGCCCAGGATCAGAATGCCGATCAGGAAGCGCGTCCAGACGACTGTCACCGGCGACACCTCACCCACTGCGATCTTGGTGGCGATGAAAGAGCCGCCCCAAATGGCGATGGCAGTGAACAGCTTGATCTGCGTGCCTAAGGTTTTATTGTGTCTCGGCATTTGTGTTTCTGGTTTTTAAATGCCGAAAGTATATCAGAGATTGTTTTTTTAATTGTCCGCCAAATGAGGTGGGTGAAACTATTGTTGATCGGTATCTTTTACCAGCGGCCGCTGATGTAATCCTCAAGTGACGAAATGAAGGATTTGGTGTTGGTAATGAACAACTTCACCGCGTCGCCAATGGAAACGATACCGATCATTTTTCCGTCGTCAATGACCGGCAGGTGGCGGATATGCTGGTCGGTCATCAGTTTCATGCATTTTTCAACCGAATCATTGGGAGAGACCGTCAACACATCTTTGGTCATCAGATCAGAAACGGGTTTGTCAAGCCGCAGATTGGGATCTGCGGAAACTGCTCGGGCAAAGTCTCTTTCCGAGAATATTCCAACGAGGGAATTGCCATCGATCACCGGGAGTGCTCCCACATCCTTTTCTTCTAATAACTGTAAAGCGTCAGACAATGCGGCTGAACTGCCAATGGACCAAACTTGGCTCCCCTTGCCTTTTAATAGGTCGGATACCAGGATCATGCTTACCTCCATTCAGATTGGGTGAGTATGTGTAGCTTGAGCGAACAGAGATGAGATCAGAGATGAGCTGCGGAGTTGATTTATATTACCATGCAAGAGAACTAATTCTATCAAAGAACTTTCAGGCAGCGCACCATGATGTCGCGCTTCTGCGGGTGTGATCGGTGCTCGAACAGAAACACCCCCTGCCAGATGCCCAGATTGGCTCGCCCGTTGTCGATCGGGATGGTCAAGCTGGGCTGCGTCAGCGTGGCTTTGATGTGCGCGGGAGAGTCATCATCCCCTTCGATGGTGTGTTCGTACCATAGTTCGCGCTCCGGCACCAGTCGTTCATAGAACTCCTCCACGTCCGCGCGCGCCGGTGGATCAAAACCCTCGCTGATGACTAACGAGCAGCTCACATGCTGCAGGAACAGGTAGCACATGCCTTCCTGGATACCGAGTTTGCGGATCAGGGCGTCCAGCTGGCTGTTGATCTTGATCATGCCTTTGCCGTGGGTATGAAATTCCAGCGTATCCTTGATCCATTCCATTTGCTGCTCCTGTGAGTGGCTGTGATTGTACCAACGATTCTCTTGATAATTCTCTGATACAGTCGCTGAAATGGTGATGATAAAATCTAATGGTCGACAGGGCTGATGCATACGTGAATCCAAAGAAGAACTTAGTGGCCGAACCCTCCAGCGCCAGGCTGGATCTGCTGTACCGCATCTCCCAAACCATAAATTCCTCGCTGGACCTGGATGTGGTGATGGAAACTCTCATGGATGAGGTCATTTCAGCCACACGGGCGGAGCGGGGTTTTCTTATGCTCTTGAATGATTCCGGCCGGTTGGAATTCCGCACCGCGCGCGGCATGGACCAACGCACCATCGAGGAATCGGATTTCAAGATCTCGCGCGGTATCGTGGATCGCGTGGCTGCGGAGGCTAGCCCTCTGCTGACCAGCAACGCCCAGCTCGACCAGCGCTTCGAAGCCCGCGAGAGTGTCAAGCTCTATGGTTTACGGTCGGTTCTTTGTGTCCCGATCATCCAGAAGAATCAGGTGTTGGGCGTCATTTATGTGGACAACCGCTTTCAATACGGCATTTTCTCGCAAGAAGATTTGGAACTCCTGACCTCCATCGCCTCCAGCGCAGGGATCGCCATCGATAATGCCCGCTTGTACCGGATTGCGGTGGAAAAGGGGCGTATGGAACGCGAACTGCAAATGGCGCGCGAGGTGCAGCATAGTCTCATCCCGACCCAAACGCCGCAGCTTCCCGGCTGGGAATTTGCCGCTTGCTGGCGGCCAGCCCATGAAGTGAGCGGCGACTATTATGACTTCATCCCGATCTCAAAGAATCGGTTAGGCGTAGTTGTGGGAGATGTCTCTGACAAGGGGATGCCTGCCGCCTTGTTCATGGCGCTTTCACGCAGTGTGATCCGCTCTGTGGTCGGGCAGGAGGAAGATCTCTCCAAAGAGATTGGTAAGGCGAACAGGCTGATCTGGCGTGATTCCGCTGAAGGCACTTTCATTACCCTTTTCTACGCGCAGTTCAAAGCGCAAAGCGGCCGCATACAGTACGTCAACGCTGGACATAACCCGCCCCTGCTGTACCGCTCGGAAACGCAGAAATTCGAGACTCTTTCCCGGACGGGTATGGCCGCGGGTGTGGATGGCGATGTGGTCTATCAACAGGAAACGATTAACTTAAAAGCAGATGATTTTTTGCTGATGTATACCGACGGCGTAACGGATGCGCAGATTGGTGACACAAACTTCGGCAGCGATCGCTTAAAGGAAGCGGCTTCGACCTTCAGCAGCCTGCCCGCGGTTGAGTTGGTGAAGCAGTTGGAAAAAGCAGTCTGTGATTTCTCCGGCAGCGGAGATCCTGTGGACGATATAACCATGCTTGTGGCCAAAAAAATCGCATAGAATATTAATCATGCTTGGCACTGTGCTGAACAACCGCTACCGTCTGGACCGTGAAATGGGACAGGGTGGGATGGGAACGGTCTATGAGGGGTATGACCTGCTGCTTGATCGCGCTGTTGCCATCAAGATCCTGACCTCAAAATCACTGGGCACCGAGGGCAAGAACCGCTTGCTCTCAGAAGCGCGTGCTGTGGCCCAGCTTAACCACCCCAATATTGTCGCTGTATATGATGCGGGTGAGCATCAATCCCTGCCGTTTGTGGTCATGGAATATCTTCACGGGCATTCTTTGCACGAAAAACCGCCCGCGGAATTGGATGAGACTCTTCGAGTGACCTTGCAGATCTGCGACGCGCTGGAAGAAGCCCACATCCACGGCATTGTCCACCGTGACCTCAAGCCCGAGAATGTGATCATCACCGATGGCGGATTGGTCAAATTGACCGACTTTGGTCTGGCGCGTTCGCTTTCCTCGCGTATGTCGCAGGAGGGCGCCCTGACCGGAACAGTGTTCTATATCTCCCCGGAACAGGCATTGGGCAAACCTTTGGATGGGCGCACCGACCTCTATTCCCTGGGCGTGATGCTGTATGAGTTCACTACTGGCAGGCTGCCATTCTCAGCTGATGACCCGCTGGCAGTGATCGCCCAGCATATCCATGAAAAGCCCCGGCGCCCGGTGGAATTGGCACCGGATATCCCGCCGGTGTTTGAAGAGATCATCCTTAAATTGTTGTCCAAGAAAGTGGAGGACCGCTTCTCCACTGCCAACGAATTGAAAGAGGCGCTGGCAGATGTATCTTCGGGCACTGGCAGATTTCTCTCCATCAAACAAAAGAGCAACCTGCCGCTGGACCTGACGCGTTTTATCGGGCGGGAGCGTGAGATTGCTGAGGTAAAAAGACTGCTGAAGCAGCACCGCCTGGTGACGCTGACCGGTGTTGGCGGGACGGGTAAGACGCGTCTTTCACTGCAGGTGGCCAGGGAAATGCAGGATGGTTTTGCCGATGGAGTGTGGGTCGTTGAACTATCCACCATTTTCGAGAAGGATCAGGTGATCCGGGCGGTAGCCGCTGTGTTGGACGTGCGCGAAAAGATCAATCAGCCACTGATGGAATCCATCGTCGAATTTCTCAAGCCGCGCGAATTATTGATCATCATGGATAATTGCGAGCATCTCATCTCAACCTGTGCTGGTTTTGCCGGCACGCTCTTGAGTGCCTGCCCGGAAATTCGTATCATGGTCACCAGTCGTGAAGCCCTTGGCATTCAGGGTGAAATCTCCTATCATGTACCGTCCATGAACCTACCGGATCTGGAATCTCTGCCCGAAGCGGATGAAGCCTGGCAGGTGGAGTCCATGCAGCTATTTATGGACCGCGCCGCCAGCGTCAAACCGGACTTTGACCCAAACCAGCAGGATACACTGGCGGTTGCACGTATCTGCACCCGCCTGGATGGCATTCCGTTGGCGATCGAATTGGCGGCTGTGCGCGTGCGTGCCCTACCGGTGGAGGAGATCGCCAACCGCCTCTCCGACCGATTCCGCTTGCTCACCGGCGGCATACGGACAGCCATGCCAAGACAGCAAACGCTTCAGGCGCTGATCGATTGGAGCTTTGACCTCCTCACAGAACAGGAAAAATTGCTTCTGCAGCGTATGTCGGTGTTTTCCGGCGGCGCCACTCTTGATGCTGTTGAAAGTATCTGCTCGGGTGGTGGCCTCAACGAAGTGGATATTCTGGACTTGATTACGCGCCTGGTGGATAAATCCCTGGTGACATTCGAGATTATGAACGGCAGCGCGCGTTATGACATGCTGGAAACCATTCGGCAGTATGCGCGCGCGAAACTGATCCAGTCTGGTGAAATTGAATTTCTCCGGCGCAAACACCTGGAATACTATACCGGTTACACCGAGAAGATCGCACCGGAACTGTGGCGCGGCGAGCAAGTACGGTGGATGGACCGGCTGGAACAGGAGCATGACAACCTGCGCGTGGCGCTCGAATGGAGCCTATGTGGGGAATGCGGGTCCGACCTGCTCATCCCGGGTATGCGCATCGCTGGCGCAGTCTCTCTTTTCTGGCTGGTGCGCGGCCATTGGAGCGAAGCATGGACCTGGATGCGCCGCTTGCTGGAAAACACCGAGACGCTGGGTCTACATGACCCTGTGAAAACTCGCCTTCTATATTCGGCTGGGTTCATTGTCGAATCCCTGGGTGATATCCATAAATCGAAAGAACTTTTTGAGTTGGCAGTACTAGAGGCGCGCGCGCAGCAGGACACCTCGGGTCATGCCTATGCCCTGCTTGGATTGGGGGAGATTGCGATCAACGAGCATTCTGTGGAAGAAGCGGAAAGGCACATAGAACAGAGCCTACTAATCTTTAAGAGCCTGAATGATAAAGTGGGCATGCTCTTAGCCTATGCGGATAAGGGCAAGATCGCAGCGGACAGTCAGGGCTATGACAAGGCACGCGAATTTTTTAACGAAAACCTGAAGATCTGCCGTGAGCTGGGCCACCAGTTGGGCGTGGCAGGTACGCTGCTGGCATTGGGGCAGATCGAGACGCATTTTGGGGATAAGAATAAAGGTCGAAAATTGGTTGAGGAAAGCCTGTCCATTTACCGGGTGTCCAAGGATAAATCCGGCATCGCCGGCGCGCTCAGCGCCATCGGGTTGTCCGAACTCTATGCGGAAAACATGGAGAGTTCCCGTGAGCATTACGAGCAGGCGCTGCGTATTGCCCGTGAGCTGCGCAGCGGTCCCAGCATCGGTACCGCGCTGATCGCCCTGGGTGAGATCGCGCGCTCACAGAGCGATTATACGGCTGCGCGTGATTATTATGAAGAAGCCCTGCACCTGAATGAACACTTGGGGCAGTTGGGCATTGTCAATATTGTTGCCCACAACCTGGGCTATGTCGCCAAGCAGCAGGGCGACCCGGACAAGGCCCTGGAATATTTCCGCAAGAGTCTTTTTATGTCCATTGAAAACGACCAGCCCCGCTTTCTTTTCTTCTGCCTGGCCGGCATCGCCAGCGTGTTGGTGGATAGAGGTGAGCATCGAAACGCGGCGAAACTGTTCGCTTTCGCCGAAAAATTTCGCCGTGAAAATCATTATCGTCTAGACCCTGTGGACAAGTGGGAGGTGGATCGGAGCATCAAAAAACTGGATCAGGAATTGGATCGAAAGGAAATCGAGAGTAACCGCGCGAGCGGTGAAAAGTTGTCAATGGACGAAGCCATTCAGATCGCGAAAGGTGCCCATGAAAACTGAAAATAGACAGCCCTTTGTTGTGCTTGGACTTCTGAGTCTGATGCCCGCCTTGTTCTTTTGGGTGGTGAACGGCATGCGGGTGGAGCTTCCCTTCCACCCGTCGGAGCTGCTCTTTGGCGGCGCTCCGCAATTGGAGCTCTACTTCTGCGCCAATCTCTTTCCTTTGATCGGCGTGGTCATGGGCTGGCTGGCTTTGCGCAATAATCGCCGCCGCATGATGGGCTGGGTCGTCATGCTCATCGGCTTGGTTGAGTTTGCCGCCGGTGTTTTTGCTGTGGTTACCTAAAATTGTTTGTAAGTTTGGTTGAGGCAGTAGGGCGGGCATTCCTGCCCGCCTCGCCAATTCTCATTCACGTTCCATTTCAGGCTTGCCAATCCCTTTGATCTGCACAATTGAAGCGTAAATAAGCGTGATCACTACAACCACGAGAGCGATCCTTTGGATGAACTCCGGCGCTTGCAAGACCGCGCCCGGCAAGAACGCCAAACGCATGGCTGCCTGATTGCAGAATGCCGCGATGGGCCGGGCAAACATGAGCAACACCCCCCCGATCGGCGGAAAAAGAAGGCCAACCAAAACACCCAGCCCGCTGACAGTCATCAAGATTGGTTGCCATGGCAGGATCAGCAAGTTGGCGGGCAGCGAATACACATGAAGAACCCGATCCAGATTGAGCAGCACGGGCGATACCGCGAATTGGGCGGCCAGGGTCGGGATGACCAGGATCAGCAGCGGCTGCAGGTTATTGGCCATTACCTCATCCCGTTTTTTGGAGATCCTTTTGGTTAGCCATTTGATTATGGGATCAGCGGTCACCATCAAACCCAGCGTCGCCAAAAAGGAAAGCTGAAATCCGATATCCCACAAAAGCAGTGGATTAAACGCCAACATGATAGCCGCCGCGATGGTCAGACTGTGGATACCGATCACGCGCCTACCCAGGAAATATGCCGGTATTGCCAATGATCCCATGACCGCGGCGCGCACAACAGCCGGATCTGCGCCAACCAGTAATGTGTAATAAAAAATGGCCAGGATCGCCAGCACGGCAGCCGCGACCGGTCGGAAAAAACGCCGAAACAGATGGATGATCTGCCAGGCGATCAGGGTGATGTTAAATCCTGAGATTGCAATGATGTGTATCGTGCCGGTGGCACGGTATGCGTCTTCCAAATAGCGGGGAATGGTCCAATCGATGCCCAGTAATATACCAGTTAAGAGTGAAGATTCATTTGTAGGTAAGTATGCATCCAGAAGCTCACGCGCCCTGGTCCGGATTTTGTGCATCGATGACACGAGTGGATTGCCTTTGTTGGTCTCGAGTAGATCTATATCCGGAAAAGCCATACGTGTGTAAATCATTCTACGGGCTAAATAAGTGGAATAGACTGGCGCATCCTTTGAATATGTAGAGGACAAATCGCCAGACAAAAGCAGCAGGTCGCCGTAAGCAAGATGAAAGCCGGGCGGCAGGCGCAGTTCCAACTTCCCCATTATCTGCTTTAGATTGCCATCGATAGTGATCCCTTCTGCGCGGAGGATGGCTGTGGATGAAGTTCGTGAAATTTCCGGATATGAAGTGATCACTCCCCGGATCTGTGCATCTTTCATGGGTTGGTAATATGCAAGGTCCTCGATGGTGAATTCAGGTACGGCTGCCTGAAATCGCCATGCACCCAGGCATAAAGCGATGAGTAGCATCCCGACCGGCAATTTGAAGATTTGACTTGACCGTAAGGGATGGTTTTCTTTGGAGATGAACTTTATTTCCAGAAACGTAATGGGCAAAGAAAAAATTAATAAATAGCCCCAAAAAGTGGAAACGTGGGGCATTAGCGCGGCGATAAAAACACCGGCAATGAAACTTAAACCCAGCCAGAGCAGAGGCATGGATTAAGTATAGCGAAAAGGGATCAGGCGTAAAAACCGCGGTAGGACTCGGGCAGCAGCGCGGCGATGCGCTGCATCAGGATCCCGGTCCACTTCTGCAGCTCCTCCGAGCGGTGGTATGGGTGGAATTCAGGCAGTGTGAAGGCCTCCCCGAAGCGCACGGTGATGCGCGGGCGGTGCAGGTGCGAAAGCACCTTAAGCGCGTCCTCGGTTCCGGTGATGCCCACCGGCACGATCGGCACGCCGCTCTTCAATGCCAGCATGATGGTGCCGGGTTTGCCTTCCTGCAGGCGCGCGTCCCTGCTGCGCGCGCCCTCGGGCGAGATGCCCAGCGCCAGGCCTTTGTCCAGCGCTTCGGCTGCCTTGCGGATGGCGGTGAAGTCGGCAATGTCGCGGTTGATCCAGATGCCCTCGGCTGTTTCAGTAAACCACTTGATAAATGGTTTTGCCTGATACTTGGTGGTCACCAGTGCGGTGATATCCGGCCGGCGCGGGTTGGCAAACAGCACCGGCGTGTCGATATGGCTCATGTGGTTGATCGCGATGATCACGCCGCCCTCGGATGGGATATTCTCAACACCGATAAATTCTGTACGAGATAAATGCTTGATCAGGAAGCGCACAATGCGCTGCAGGGTTGTTCTTTTCATTTCACTTCGGCGGTTTGATTATATGACTGATTAACCCCTGGATCGCGGAAAGTTCTATTCCTGCCCTTGGTCCTATTGAACCGCTTGGGCTTCAGGCGGCTGCCTGCGCAGATTGCGCTGGATGCGCAGCACGATGATCAGAACCGCGATAAAGACTGCGCCCATTCCAATGATGGGCAGTACGCTTTGAACGGTCGGCTCAAAACCAGCCGAATTGGTCTGCATGGGTGAGGTGGCGAACCCGCTCAGCAGAGCCAGTGAGTTCCAGGCGCCGTGAAGTGCGCCGGCAGCCAGCAGGTAAAGCAGCGACCGGGCGAAAGCGCCCCGGTTCCAGCTCTTCACCAATCCATAACCCACCAGTCCGCTCAAGCCGATGTGCAGCAGACCGGTGGCGGCCCGCAGCACCACGGCTGAAAACCAGGTGTCCGGCGCGATCTGCCCGACTAGCCCGGTGCTCTCCAGCAGGGCAAAGGCGCCCCCGCTGATCAGGCCTATCGAAAAACCCTCATGATCTTCTAAAGATCGCTTGAGCAGGAACCAGATCGCCATGGGTTTGAAGAATTCTTCCACGAAGGGCGCCAGGATGCCGATCACCAGAAAAAGCCCGCCGGCGACCATGGGATTTTGCGCCAGGTCATAAATGAGCGTCTCGAGCTGCTCCAGGCTGCCCCTGTAATCATCGATATTGCGAAAAATCTCGCTGATCTCCCTGATCGCTTCCGGTTGCGTGCTGAGCGCGAAAAATATCCCCACACCCACCAGCACCATCAACAGGACCTCGACTACCATGATGATCAACGGCGCGGCGGTCAGCCCAACGGCCAGAGCACCCCATTCGCGCGCCGCATTGGATCGCGGCAGTTTGCGGCGGCTGAATTCCACCAGCCACCAGATGGGAATGATAACGGCCACGACGGTCAAAACTGCGACAAGCAGAGGTGCGTTTGCGCTTTCAATGGCAAAGATACCCGCCGCCAGGGCCCCGCCCCACAGGATTAACGAGAGCGATGCGGGCTTGAAAAGAGAGCCCACAGTCACACCGATGGTTTTTCCACGCAGGTAACGGATGGATACCACGAAAGCGGGAAGATTGAGCAGCGCGATCAACAGCGAGAGCAAACCTGACGATACGACGGATAAGGATTCAGCGAATCCAATGCCGTCTCCGGTGAATGAGAGTCCGATCAGGGTCAGCAGCGCGCCGCCCAAACCCAATAAAAAACCCAGCGCGCTGAGCATCAGCAGCAGCACGCCGGGCAGTTTTTTTCGATCTTCGGACATTAGCTTTCTGTGATTGTGATTCGAAGGATGGTATCCGATATGGTGAGCGCAGTAACCACATCCATGCCTTTCGTTACCTGGCCGAAAATGGTGCGTGTGTCCTGGCCGGGAATGGGGGTTTTGTTGATGAAGAATGCGCTGCCGTTGCGGTTCGGTTCACGTGCGAACATCGCGACCATGCCGGTGTTCTCAAGCGAGTAATTCTCGGAAGGTTCATCAATGAACGCGTAACCGGGGCTGCCGTAACCGGTTCCGGTCGGGTCTCCGCTGATGATGGCTTCCTCAGAAGGAAGAATGGGCAAACCCTCAAACCATCCACTTTCAACCAAAGAGAGGAAACTGTTAACCGCTAAGGGAGCTTCATCATCGAACAGCTCAACGGTAATGTCGCCCTGGGTGGTTTCAATTGTGGCCGTATAAGATTTGCCTATGTCAAGGGTGTTTGCCGGGCAGGACAAGCTTCCCTCATCTTTATTCTTAAGCAACTCGACGTAGGCGGAGAAAATCTCTTTTCCTCGAGAATTCTCCTTCCATTCATATCCATTAATCAATAAAAATGGTGTACCTGGGACCTTGATGTTCCTTGCGCTTTCGGTAGCTGATTGAACTTTGTTAACAACATCTTCATTGTACATATCTGATATTAATTGATCAGGATCTAATCCTAATTGTGACACTCTATCTCTGAGCCATTCATCGAAATCGTCTGGCTCAACAGTTGACCAAAAATCTGAATCTGGGATTGCATTTAATTTTGGATCATTCGGATTCTTTGTCTGATAAAAGTAAATCCATTGTCTGAATTCATGAAATTTCCCTTGTAATCCTGCAGCAACCATCGCTTGAGATGCAAGAAGAGCCTTGTCGTGAAAATTTAAAGGAAAGAAACGGAAAACAATGCGAACATCTTCAGGATATTCTTCTGCAATTTCATCCATAAGTGGATCGAAAGGTGCACAAAACGGGCATTGCGGATCGCTGTACACCATAAAGGTGACCGGCGCGTCCGCTGGGCCGAGCACGTAATCCTCATCCGTTACTTCCGGCAATCCGGGATAAGGTGACCCTAATACCCGATCAATAAAGTAATACGGGCCGCATGGGTTATCCGCGTCCAGTGCCAACCCATCTTCAGTTGGCTGTGTGGTTTCCGCGGACGCTGCCGGCTCGGTGGGAACCGGGGTCGGAGTTTCCTCGGCTTTTGGGGCGCAGGCTGCTAGTCCCAGGGTGAGGATCAGCAGTGCGGGGATGAATAGTTTTTTCATGGCATGTGCCTCTCTTCTTTATTTGTTATTTGGATAAATTAGATAAATATAATAATAATGTCTCTTGAATTTTGGATTGTACCATATCGGGCGCCTGGCTGGCATCAATCAATCGCCATCGTTCGGGTTCGACCTGAGCCATCTTCAAATACCCCTCGCGCACCCGCTGGTGGTACTGCAGCTGGTATGCGTCCAGGCGGTTCCACTCGCCCCCGTTCTCCTGCCGGCGGCGCAGCCCGATATCCGGGTCGATGTCCAGCAGCAGGGTCAGGTCAGGCTTCAAGCCACCCGTGGCGAAATCCAACAGGCTGCGTATCAGCCCAAGGTCATTCTGGTGCCCGTACCCCTGGTATGCCATGGTGGAATCCGCGTAACGGTCTAGCAGAACCACTTCCCCTCGCTCGAGATGCGGCCGGATGACCTCATCCACCAATTGAGCGCGGGCGGCGCAAAAGAGCAGGGTCTCCGCGCGAGGGTTCATGCTGGTGTTTTCCAGGTTCATCAGGATCTCGCGTACCTGATCGCCGATGGATGTGCCGCCTGGTTCGCGGGCGGTGAACACAATGAATCCCTGTCCACGCAGAAAATCCGCTGTGGGTTTGATCTGCATGGTCTTGCCGCTGCCGTCTGGGCCTTCAAATGTGATGAACATGCCTATTCCCTGAAGATCCTGACGCGCCGGTTGGGTTCCTTACCGTAAGAATGGGAGATCAGCTCCGCATCGCGCACCATCTCGTGCTGTAAACGCCGCACGCGTGCTGGCGCCGGCGGCAGGTCCACCCAGCGTTGGCCGCTGAGCACCGAACTGATCGCGGACTGCACCTGTTCGCCCACCTCATTCAAGTCCACCTTGCGGCTGGGTGATGCGCTAAGATTGAACAGATCCACCAATGCCTGATCGATCTGATTGACCGTATTGGATCGCAAAACGTAGATTGGCACCCCCCGTTCTTCTGCCTCCATGATCGGGCGCTGGCGTTTGCGGTAATAGGCTTTGAGGGTAACCATCACATCGGCCTGGTTCAGGTCCCTGACCATTTTGGCCGGCACGCCCAGCCTTCCGGCGGACTGTTCCAGCCGGTTGCGGGCAACTCCATAAGCATAAATGAATACGGGCTTTAACGAAAGCTGTGGCTCCGGAAGAAAATCTTCCCGGTCAAGGTCTTCCTGGTTTTGGCGGTACGTTTTCCGTGAATCGCGGCTTCGCTCTTCGCCGTTAAAGGGTACTCTGCGCATCCCTTGTGATCCACCCTGGCTGGCAGCCGGGCGGCGTTCGGGATGCTGGATATGGATCTCATCATTTTCATCCCGGTAGCGGATCTCCGGCTCCAGGGTGAATCCGCGCAGGAGGTTGTCTACCGCATCCGCGACATCCTCATGAACCGCGAGGCGGCTGCGTTCCTGGATCTCAATCAATACATCAAACGTGGGAGGTGCGCGGCGCTCCAGTACGGTCTTTTGGGTTCCGCGCCGGCGAGCCTCTTCATCTGAGAGTGTAACGGACTCAATCCCTCCGACCAGGTCGGACAGGGTGGGGTTGAGCAGCAGGTTCTCCAGCGTGCGGCCGTGGGCAGTGGCCACCAGCTGCACGCCGCGTTCCGCGATGGTGCGGGCGGCAGCAGCTTCCAGTTCGCGCCCGATCTCGTCAATGACAATAACCTCAGGGTTGTGGTTTTCCACCGCCTCGATCATCACCTCATGCTGCAGCGATGGCTGTGAGACCTGCATGCGGCGCGCGCGGCCGACCGCAGGATGCGGCACGTCCCCGTCGCCGCCGATCTCATTGGAGGTGTCCACGATCACCACGCGTGTTTTCTCCGCCAGGATGCGGGCGGCTTCCCGCAGCATGGTGGTCTTTCCCACACCCGGGCGACCGAGTAGAAGCAGGCTTTTGCCGGAAACGATCAGGTCTTCAATAATGTCAATGGTGCCATAAACCGCCCGCCCCACCCGGCAGGTGAGGCCGACAATGGCGCCTAATTTATTGCGTATAGCCGAAATTCGGTGGAGAGTGCGCTCGATGCCCGCACGGTTGTCCGCGTCGAATGAACCGATGTGTGAAACGACCTCATCGATCTGCTCACGTGTGACCTCCTGGCTGCTGATCTCAAATTCCCGGTCCACGAAGCGTGCCATCGGTAGACGGCCGAGGTCCATGATGATCTCTAATAGGTCATCCAGATTGTTGTTGGCTGTGACCGCGCTGATGTATTCATCAGGCAGAACCGCGAATAACGCTGGCAGGTCGTCAGTAATGCGGCGTTGTGTCATCCTTTAATTAAACCCTATATTTTTTATGCTCAAGTAAAAATATTATATATATTATCCCCTTGCTCAGGATCAATGGTCCCCATTCCGGGAGGACGGGATCAAGGGCCGGACTGTATCCGCCTGGCGTCCGTTTCTCGCTTTGTTTAAATGAGCCATAGACTGCTTTTCCATCACCGCGAAATGCTTAACCAGCAATTCTTCTCTCGGTACCGCTGGCGTTCCAACGTCCGTTAGATAATCTGTCAGCCAGCTCTGGTCGGAGGTCTGTGCGAGGTACACAATTTTCGCGTCAGGAAGAAACTGGCTGATGAGGCATTGGATCGCTTTTTCCGGATTCTCGAGATCGTGTTTAAAAAATGGTTTTATCAGCCCGATCCCATTGGAACGGCTGATGTACGCGTAACCCAGGACCTCTTCCCCATCCTCCAGCAGGAGATCAGGCAGGTGTACCCCGGCGAATTCGGTGACCGATTTCACAGCCGGGGCGAGTATTTTTCTCTGCAGTGCATCAATACGAATGGCATCCGAAGTTGCTGCCTGCCTCCAAAGCATGGAGTCGTCAAGTTTTTCTCCTGAAAGATCTGGTTGGATTTTCCAGATGGTTTGCCAGCAGTACATACAGAAACCGGATCGGCGCAGTGTCTCGAACAGGCAGTCGTCCACTCGGGCGCCCGCGGTCATGAAATGCGCCCCGCGCGCGCCTGCCTCGAGGCCCATGTGCTCGATCAGCTCAGGCAGTGGATCGCTGCCGGTCTTTTGAGTGGATAGCAGCCAATTCAGGCGGGCGCCTCTGCCGGATAAGCTGGCTTGTCCCATGGCGGACACCCCGAAATTATTGAGGATCAGCGCCTGGCTGAACCATTCCTCGCTGCCAACCAGGGATTCAATGCCCACACTGGCAAGCGGGTTGGACGTCCCGCGCAGCAGAAAAAGCTCTGTATTGGTCCACAGGATTTCATGGCGGTGTCGATAAAGCGTAAGGACGTGCAGGGGTGTTACGGTGGTAACGATTATTTTGCCATCTCCAGAAAATACTGGTGAAACCGGTCATCGCTTGTCAGTTCTGGATGAAAAGAGGTTGCCAGCCAGCGTTCTTCTCTGGCTGCGACGATGCGCCCGTCCGGTAACGAGGCCAGGGTTTCGACTTTCTTTCCAACGGATTCGATCAAGGGCGCGCGGATAAAAATCGCGTGGAATGGCGGATTTTGCTCTGAAACTTTGGATAGATCGGGAACATCAATGTCAATTTCAAAGCTGTCCACCTGGCGTCCGAAGGCATTGCGTTCAACCTGGATATCCATCAATCCCATCAAGGGCTGCTTGCGCCGCGCGTCGCGTGAAAGGAAGATACTCCCTGCGCATGTTCCCCATACGGCATTTTTCCGGGCGAACTCCCGCAATGGCTCCATTAAACCAAAATCTGTGGCGAGTTTGCCGATGGTGGTTGATTCTCCCCCGGGGATGATCAATCCGTCCAAGCCCTCAAGTTCCTCGGCTTTGCGAACCTGGCTGGTCTGGACGGATAAATTCTCAAGGATGTGCTGGTGTTCGATGAAATCGCCTTGCAGGGCAAGCACACCGATTTTCATTCTTTTTACCAGCCCCGGCCCGCAATGAGCTCAGGTTCAGGGATGCTGTTCACCTGGCGGCCGACCATCGGCTCTCCCAGGTCGCGGCTGATCTCTGCCAGCATCTTGGGGTCGTTGAAATGCGTGACGGCTTTCACGATCGCATCCGCCCGTTTGGCAGGATCCCCCGACTTAAAGATGCCGGATCCCACGAAAACGCCGTCCACGCCCAATTGCATCATCAGGGCTGCATCCGCTGGGGTGGCCACGCCGCCGGCCGCGAAGTTCACTACCGGCATGCGGCCCAACGTGCGGGTCTCGAGCACCAGTTCGTACGGCGCGCCGATCTCTTTAGCAAAGGTCATCACCTCTTCGTCTGGCAGGTTCATCAGCCGCCGGATGTCGCCAAACACAGTGCGCGCGTGGCGCACAGCTTCAACCACATCGCCGGTGCCAGCCTCTCCCTTGGTGCGGATCATGGCCGCGCCTTCGCCCACGCGCCGCAGGGCTTCGCCCAGGTTGCGCGCGCCGCAGACAAACGGCACTTTGAAATCGTGTTTATAGATGTGATGTTCCTCATCCGCTGGGGTGAGGACCTCGGATTCATCAATGTAGTCCACGCCGAGCGCTTCCAGGATCTGCGCCTCAACAAAATGGCCGATACGCGCTTTGGCCATCACCGGGATGGACACAGAGCCCATAATTTTCAGTATCAGTTCGGGGTCGCTCATGCGCGCGACGCCGCCTTCCGCGCGGATGTCCGCCGGCACGCGCTCCAACGCCATCACAGCGACGGCGCCTGCGTCCTCCGCAATCTTCGCGTGGTCAGGGGTGACCACATCCATGATCACGCCGCCCTTCAGCATTTGGGCAAAACCTTTTTTAACCGTAAAAGTCCCGGTTTCAGCTGTCATTTAAGATACCTCCGGATTTCTACCAATTTGCATTTTTATTCTACCACTACGGTCACTCCGGGCGATATAAAGGAGATATTAGATTTTCATCAAGTATGATGTTTCATGTGAAACCTCCCTGAGGTGTAATAACTGTTTCACGTGAAACCCTCGCATATTTCCGCTTTATTGTTTTCAAATTTTAGCGAGATGCTTCAGATTTGCATCACTCTTAGAAAACTCTTTGAGCAGCATGACTCAACGGATCTGCGCAAATTTTTTTGCTAAGCCATCGAGTTATTTTGTCATCCTGCTCGAAGAGCACTCTTCGAGTGAACGAAGTGAAGGGTCTTGGCCTGCTCAACCAATTTTTCCGACCTGCGAAATTTTTTCCAGGTAAATCATGTCTTGGTTGAAAATTGTTTCACGTGAAACCTACATCCCAGATTTTCGTATGTTATTCTTGGAGAAATGAGGAACCACTATGAGTGAAGTCGTATTCTGTGACCAGGTTGAGTTTAAGTACAGCGAAAATTATGCCTTAAGCGGCTTTGATCTGCGTGTGGAACGCGGCGAGGTGATTGCCCTGCTCGGGCCAAATGGGGCGGGAAAAACCACCTCGGTGAGGGTAATGAACGGTCTTTTGCCCGTGGAAAACGGTTCGGTGAAGGTTTTTGACATGAATGCTGCCGATCAGGGTGAAAAAATACGCCAGCGCACCGGCGTCTTGACTGAAACACCCGCTTTGTACGAGCGGTTGACCGCCCTCCAAAACTTGAATTTCTTCGGGACGATGGCAGGATTGCCCGCGGGTGGGATCGAGCAGCGCAGCCGTCATATGCTGGACGTTTTTGGCTTGGCTGACCGCGCTGACGACCGCGTGGATACCTACAGCAAGGGTATGAAGCAGCGCTTGGCCATCGCCCGCGCTATGCTGCACGACCCTGAATTGCTGTTTTTGGATGAACCCACGTCTGATCTGGATCCCGAAGCAGCCCGCCAGGTGGGGGATACCATCCTGGATATCACCGGTCGCAACAACCGCACGGTGATCCTCTGCACGCACCGCTTGTTTGAGGCGGAGCAGCTCTGTGACCGTGTCGCGGTGATGCGCAAGGGTCGCGTGATGGCTTTTGGAACGCTTGATGAGCTGCGCAAAGCTGTCCTGCCTGCGATTTCGGTGATTTTCCGGATCGCGTCTCCTTTTGCAGCGGATCAGATCCAATGGCTCAAGGATCAGCGGGGAATCACCGAAGTTCAGGTTCGTCAAGACACTGAATTGGTATTAAATATGCCGGATGAAGCACCGATTCCCTCCGTGGTGGAGCATTTTGTCGGTTTGGGTGCCGCCATTTTGGCGGTGGAGCCCCGCCGCGCATCATTGGAAGACATTTACATGCATTTACAGCATACGGATCGCAAGGAGAAGAAATGGATCTGAGAAAAATATTTGCCATTGCCCGAAAGGACTGGATCGAGGTTCGGCAGAACAAGTATGCCTGGATCCCCATGTTGATCGTTCCGTTGATCTTTGTGGTGATCATGCCGCTCGTGTTCACACTGGTCATTCCGGCCTTGCAAGTGGACCCGCAGGATGTGATCTCTTCAGATCAGGATATTGAATTTTTCATCGAACGCATGCCGGAGGAGCTGGCCCGGCACATTAATTTTGACGAGCCCATGCAATCTATGATTGTGATCATGCTGGGATACATGCTGGCGCCTATGTTTCTGATCCTGCCGATGATGTACTCGACCATCATTGCCGCGGAATCATTTGCGGGTGAGCGTGAAAGAAAAACCATCGAAGCCCTGTTGTATACGCCCGCGTCTGATGCCGATCTACTGCTTGGCAAGGTGGCTGCGTCCGCGATTCCCTCGCTCATGGCGACCTGGCTCAGTTTCCTGCTGTATACGTTGATCCTGAATATTGCGCCGTTTGCCTATTTCCAGCGCATCTGGTTCCCGCTGCCCACCTGGTGGCCGCTGATCTTCTGGGTCGCTCCGGCAATGATCGTCCTGGGCATTGCTTTCACGGTGATCATCTCTGCCCGCGTGCAGAATTTTCTCGGGACTTACCAGTCCAGCGCATCCCTGGTGATGCTGGTGGTGGTGCTTTTTGCTGGGCAGATCACCGGCGCGCTGTATTTGAGTGTGCTTGTGGAGATGGTCATCGGCCTCGTGATCTGGATTGCGGCAGGGATTCTGTCGTTATATGCGGTGAAAACCTTCAGCCGCAAGGCGCTTCTGGCTGGCACAAATAGCTAGCTGATCCGGCGGGGTGACTCGCCTTCGCCTGTTTTGACCAAGTAACCCACAGCGGTGCTGTGTTCCTCATCCATCACCAGGCGCAGCGTGTACCCGCTTCGATAGGTGTTGACGCTCATCAAGCGCAGGCGCCGCTTGGTCTCGTCATCTGCGGGGATGAAATCATCCAGACAGTTGGGGGTATGATAAAAGAAGGAAGTAAGCAGCACGCTCTGTGGGTCATCCAAAATAACTGCCAACGGGTAGATCTGCGCTTCCAGCAGGTCCTGGAAGAAGTGCGTGCCCAGCGAGGGTTCGGGCGCCGGGCCAATGTCCTTGCCGGATAACTCCACTAGCGCGCTGGTATTGAAGATGTCGCTGTATCCCACCGGTATGCCCAGGTCTGCGTTGGTGCTACCCCACCGGCCGGGCCCCACCAGGATGTAGCACTTGCCTTTCAGGGCGCGGTTGAGCTTGCCCACGGTACGAGCGAGTTCGTTGCGCTCAGTCATATTCAGGCGGAAATATTCGGCAGGCGGCACAAAAGCCACGTATTCGATCTCATCGATCACGCCCTGCGGCACCATGTAGCGTGTTTGCAGGATCAGATCTTGTTCCGGCAGATGGCCGGGGATGCTGACCTCTTTTCCTTCCGCTAGCTGGCTTTGCGGGCGGCACTGCAGCAGGGTATAGTGCAGGTCAGGTTTTCCGCCTCCCTCCCCGCGGATGTCCACGGTGAACTCCATATCCACCGGATATTCATAGGATCGTTCCAGCGTGGAAAGAATCTTGCGCATATTCTCGGCGAAATCCGATGAGCGCAGCAGGTCTTCGAAGGTCAGCACCAGCTTATCGCGGTCGCTTTCCATCAGGCGTGAGTGCAGCGAGGCGAAATAACCTTCATCGCTGACCTGTGCAACGTAGCGCAGGTCCGGGTAATCCGCGTCCAGCACGTCGTGGATGGGCAGGGTCATGAAGGAATTCTCCTTCAGATCGATCAGGTCCACGTACTGCTGGGAGCAGCGTTCCATGGTACGCTGGTCGGGTGTGGGGCGCAGCAGCGGGTGGCTGAGCGCAATCAGGCGCGGGTAATCGTTGCCCACCCGGTCCACCGCGCGCGTTCCCAGCCCCCACACCAGCCGCACAAAGCCGGCTTCGCGTTGGATCTGTGGAGCCCAGCGGTAGAGGTTGCGGCTGAAAGCCACGCCTGCCAGATCGGGCAGGTAATAGTTCTTGAACTGTTCCCCCTCCACGATCATGATGAGGATGGCCATGCGTTCGTCGTAATCTTGCAGGCCTTTGTTGCGCCGGTACAGCAGAGCGTCGGGGTTGATGGTGGACGCGTAGACCCGCGCGATGGCGTTCAGAAGCGATTTCAGGTTATCCTTTGGACTGCCCTGGTTGGGCACAAAGATGCTCTCATACTTGCCGGCAAAGGAGGTGCCAAAATTATCCTCCAGCAGGCTGGATGAGCGCACGATGAGCGGTTTTTTCCCGACTTCTTCCAGTAGTCCCTGCAGGCGCTCGTAGATATCGCTTGGGAATTTCCCTGCCAGGAATTCTTTGATGATCTGCGGGTAATCCGCGCGCATCTCTTCTTCGCTCTTGTATTTCTGGTCATTCCACTTTTCCAGGTTGTTCATGGCGAAGAAGGAATACATTTCATTGGAACCGATGAAGTAATACTCTGGCTTGTGTAGCAGCGCCAATAAATCTTCGGGAAGTTCATCAGTTAATATGCGGTATGCCAGCAGCATGCCGGCGGCTTTTCCTCCGATGCGCCCGGTGCCGATCTTGTGATTGCGAATGTCAGCCAGGTCGGGGATGGTGAACCAACGTTTGGCAATGTTCACATAGGGCAGTTGGTCGCTGATGATGGTGCGGATGAGCACAACGATGGATTCTTCCAGATGGTGCTCGTATTTGGCGCGCATTTCGGGCGGCAGCTTGAGGATCGACCAGGCATGTTCGAAGATCAGCTCCTGCGGCGCCTGCTCTGGATTAAAGGTCAGATTGGGGTCCAGCCGCTCCACCCCGCGCTCATTGAGGATCTCGGTGATCAGGTTTTGGAAAAGGTCATAGGACAAATGCTGGCTGAAGGTCAGGTCGGTTAGCTGGTCGCGCACGCGCGCGTGCCGTTCCTCCCAGATCTCCGCCGGCTCCTCTCCCATTGGGTTGCGAAGCCCCTCCAGTTCCTGCGATTGGATAGCTTGTTTGCGAACTTGCGCTTCAAACTCATGCTTGTCCACCACGCCGCGTTTAAAAAGTTCGTCGCGCATGCGCGCGCGGATGCGCCCGCTCAGGATGGGGTACTGCCCCAGCGCGAGGGTAATGCTCATCAGGCGATCAGCCGAGTTTGAATAGGACTGCATGGTTTCCTTATTTTAAAACATTCCGGCGCCGGAATTCAGTGAAGGATCGCCCGATGAGTGGTTTTTCCAGCGCCAGACCAAGAATATTAATTGTATATACAATTATCCCAGGTGCATGGGCATGACCACGTGTTTGAAGCTTTCATCGCCCACAGGCGAGATCATGCCCGGGGTATTGTTCTGATTGGTCTCCAGCACGGTGTTGGGTGAACCGATCACTTCCAAAACTTCGCTCAAGTAGCGCACATTAAAGGCGATCAGCAGCTCCGGTCCTTCGATGTTGGCGTCCACCATCACCTCGCCCGAGCCCATTTCTTCCGATTGTGTAGTGAATTCCACCGCACCCGGCCCACCCTCCTGCGGCTGCATGTTCAGGCGGATGACATAATTCCCTTCACGCGCGATGATCTCGGCCTGGCGGCAGGCTTTGAGGAACTCAGAAGTGGAGATCACCATGCGGGTTTTGAAATTGGGCGGCACGATCGCGCGATAATCCGGGAAGGATCCTTCGATCAGTTGGGTGACCAATTCTGCGTCCTTGAGGTGGAAGATCGCCTGCCCGCGGTCAGAGGGAACAACCATGGTGACCGTTTCGCTGCCGTTCACTGCGATGCGCGCCAGTTCGCTCAGCGAGCGCGCGGGGATAATCACCTTGACCGGATGTGCTACGGAACTCGAAATTTCGGCCGTGCGCATCGAGATGCGGAATCCGTCCGTCGCGGCCAGCGACAGCTGGTTCTCGTTGATCTCCATCAAAACGCCCTGCAGGACCGGCCGGGCTTCATCCGTGGAAGCAGCGAAGCTGACCTGTTGGATCATTTCCTTGAAATCCGACACATTCAGTTCGACACCGGTGGCAAGATCGGGTGTTGGCATCGGGGGAAATTCGTTGGCGTCGATGCCCTTGATGTCAAAATTGGATGTGCCGCAGTGAATATTAAGTGTTTGTGTGCGGGTGGTGAGGGTCAGATTGACCTTGTCGCCCGGCAGTGTCGATACCAGGTCATTGAAGATGCGGGCGGGAATGGTGACGCTGCCCTCTTCCTCGATCTGAGCGCCGATCCAGCAGGTGATGCCCAGTTCCAGGTTGGTGGCCGAGAGCCGCAGCCGCCCCTCGTCGGTCGCGATCAGGATATTGTTCAGTACCGGCAGCGTGCTGCGCGGGGAGACCGCGCGCGATACGATGCCCAGTCCGTGGGCGAGTTGGGCTTGTGATACGGTGAGCTTCATGGTCAGATCCCTCCCTTGAGATTGGATAATTGACAGGATATGATAACGGGCATTTTCATACCACTATATTGTAAAACAAAAAAAATTGGGCTGCCCGATGGAGAAGCCCAATGTCAATCCTTTAATTTCCACAGATGCACTCTGATTTATCTCATTTGAACAAAGATTTAAATTATTATTATTTTCACAAGATCCCCAAATGATATAGATAATTTAGTTGTGATCTGTGAAAATCTTAAAATATCCGTGTTTGTCTGTGGTTTATATCCAGCCCCGCAGCTGCATGGCTTTCACCACGCGGTTGATTGCTACCATGTAAGCCGCGTCGCGCATGAAGACCTTTTCCTGTTCGTGCATCTCATACACGCTTTGGAAGGCGTTGGTCATCTTCTCGTCCAGGCGCGTCAGGACCTCATCCTTGCCCCAATAGTAATTCATATCATTCTGCACGCTCTCAAAATATGAGGTGGTCACACCGCCGGCGTTGCACAGAAAGTCTGGGATTACGAAAATACCGCGTTTCTTGAGCTGTTCATCCGCTTCCGGGGTGGTGGGGCCGTTGGCGCCTTCAGCCACAATGCGTACCTTTTTTGAGACCATTTCCACCGTTTCCGCGTTGATCTGCCCTTCGATGGCTGCCGGGATGAGCACATCCACATCTTTGCTCAACCAGGCGGCTGCATCTTCGATGGCATAACCGGCTTTTTCCGCTTTTGCCTTGTCGATTGCGCCGTACTGGTCGGTGATTCCTTGTAGGAATCGCACGTCCAGTCCATTATCGCTGCTGATGGTGTAAGATCTCCGGTCATCGCGGTCCCAATAGGATACCGCGACCACTTTCCCTTTGAGCATTTCGGTGAAGCCAATCGCTGCATATTGGGAAACATTGCCGAATCCCTGCAGGGATGCCGTGCACTTGGCCGGGTCAATTCCAAGCTTCTTCATCGCCTCGCGCAGATGGTAGATCACGCCGTAACCCGTGGCTTCCGTGCGTCCCAGTGACCCGCCGCCGCCCACCGGTTTGCCGGTGATCACGCCCGGGGTGTACTCGCCCGCCAGTTTGGAATATTCGTCCATCATCCAGCCCATCATTTGCGGGGTGGTGCCGACATCCGGCGCGGGCACGTCCTGACGCGGTCCGATGTTGCGCCACACCTGATGGATATAGCCGCGGCACAGTCGTTCCTTCTCGCTCACGGTCAGGGTGGCCGGGTCGACCACCACGCCGCCTTTTCCGCCGCCCAGCGGGATGTCCGCGACCGCGCATTTCCAGGTCATCCAGGTGGCCAGCGCGCGCACAGTGTCGATCGTTTCCGCTGGGTGGAAGCGAATGCCGCCCTTGCACGGTCCGATCGCGTCGTTGTGCTGCACGCGGAAACCATTGAACACCTTCAGCGTCCCGTCGTCCATACGGACCGGGATGCGGAAATGGAATTCTCGCAGCGGCCAGCGCAGGTATTCGCGCACCTGCAGGTCGAGGTTGAGCTGGTCAGCGACATGGTCGAACTGCTGCTGCGCCATTTGGAATGCGTTGGTTGTGGCTGGGTTCATCATTTTTTCTCCTTAACTTGCGGGGCGTTCCCTGCTGGGATTGCCCCGTGATTGACCGATTGTATTCCAGTTGTATAAAAATACACCTGTTCTTATTAGTTTAAGGTGAACAAGACGCGCGTCAATATGATAAATGTCCTTAACTTGGCAAATTTGCTCAAGAATTGCTTGTTTTTTCCTTATAAATTTGCTATAGTCAGAGTGGTTGGTGGTTATACCAGACAGTCGAGGAGAGAATTTGGAGGAAAAGGGGATCAGCCCGCTGCGCGTCACCAGTGTCCGGGAGGCTTGTGCTCGTTTTCTGGAGCAGAAGATCCTTTCGGGTGAATGGCCAATTGGCTCACGCCTGCCTTCAGAGCGTTATCTGGCGTCATCACTTGAGGTGAGCCGCTTGATTTTGCATGAAGCCATGGTTGAACTGGCGGCGAAAGGGCTGGTGGAGATCACGCCGCGCAGGGGGATATTTGTGGCAGATTTCCGCCGTGATGGCGCAATCGGGCTGCTCTCCTCGTTGATGAATTTTCAAAATGGCGAGCTTGATCCTCGCTTTCTAGCCAGTTTGATGGACATGCGCCTGCTTCTTGAGACCGAGACAGCCCGGCTGGCTGCCCTAAACCGCAGCGATGCGCAGATCCGCGAATTGGAGGGGATTCTGGAACAGGAATCCGCTGCCCGCATCAATGATCATGCCGCGCTCACAGATCTGGATTTCTTATTTCATCAGGCCATTGCGATTGCCTCGGGTAACCTGATGTACCCCATGATCATCAATTCCTTCAAGCGGGTGTATACCCGCCTGACAGGCCAATTTTTTCAGTATTTTTCTGGCAGTGGTGCGATCAGTGACCTCTTAAACCATCACAGAGCCCTGGTGGGGGCGATTAGAGATGCAGATAGCCATGGAGCCGAAGAAATTATGCGCCGCATGCTGATTGAGGGCGCAGATTTATTGCGAAAAGTATTGGGAACGGACGACTTTATGGAGGGATCGTATGGAAATTAAAACCAAAACACAATCCAGGCCGGCATTTTCCATTAAGCAGCCCGGAAGGCTTTCGCCCAGGATCCAGTGGCTGCGGGAATACTATTTCCAGGGAGTACACAGGAAATGGAATAATGAGTTCACCTCCTGGACTACCGGCACCCCCTGGGACTTTCAATATGAGGAACTGAGTTTTTACATCGTTCCGGAAACTTATAGCTTTTTCCCAACATTTAGAGCATCATTTGCGCAGATGGCCAATCCGGTCAAACTTCATCCGGATTTTTGGCAATGGAGTCTGCCCGAACGCAAGGCCTGGTTCAACCGGGAAGTTATGGTAAATTACCTGCCCAGGGAGATCCTGCCAGGGGATCTGATTGCCGGCGCCCGCTTCAATATAGCCACTTCCACCTGCTTGACCAAAAAAGAGGTGGATGAGTACCGCCGGTTGGTGTACGGCAAGGGCGGCACGCGCGAAGCGACGATCTGGTTCCACAATCACGGCTTCGGCAACACCGGGGCAACGAGCGGACACCTCATCCCGGATTATGAGAGGATTCTTAAGGAGGGCTGGCGTGCGGTTCACAAGGACTTGGAGGATAAATATCACTCGCTGCCTGATGGCGAGAAGAAGGGGAAAGCAGGAGCACAGTTGCGCGCCATGTTAACTGCGGCGGTCATGGCGCGCGATCTGGCTTTGGCTTACAGCCGGGAATGTTCTGACCAGGCTGCCCGCGAATCAGACCCGCTCCGCAAACAAGAGCTCATGCAGATGGCGCGGATTCTTCTGCGTGTTCCCTGGGAGCCGGCGGAGAATTTTTGGGAAGCAGTCCAATCCCTTTGGCTCACCCACATGCTGATCATGAGCGATGAGAATTACCCGGGTCCGGGTGTGTCATTTGGCCGGATCGATCAATTCTTGTACCCGTACTGGGAAAAGTCCGTGAAGAACGAAAAAGACCGTGAGTTTGCCAAGGAGATCCTCAAGTGTTTTTGGGTGCACGCCAACACGGCCTACGATGCCATGATCCGCACCGGTGGCAACCAGGGGATCACCGCGGGCTATGGGCAGCTCTTCACCGTGTCCGGGCTGGGTGCCGCGGAGAAAGACATGACCAACGATCTGACCTATGCCCTCTTGGAAGTGATCGATGAAATGTCGCCCATTTTGGAACCCAAGCCGAATGTGCGTCTGCACCGTAATTCTCCGGAGGAATTATTGGATCAGGTGGTGGAAGCGGTAGCCGCTTCACAGGGAGCGCCCTTTCTGTTGAATTTTGATGAGCGTTCCATGGCAGGTATGCTGCTTCAGGCGCAAAAAGCCGGCGTAGAGCACCTGATTAATAAGGACAATGTCCACGATTACGCGCCGGTGGGCTGCCTGGAGAACACCATGGTGGGCAACGATCGCTCGGGAACAGTGGACTGTAACCTGAATTTGCTCAAGGCGGTGGAATTCGCCCTCACCGGCGGCTTCGACCTGCACCCCTTTGTGGATCCGATGACTGGGAAAACAGAAAAGCCAGCCCGACTGGGCGCTGACACCGGCGATCCGTGCGCATTTACAGATTGGGAGCAGTTCTGGGATGCCTATGTGGCGCAGACAACTCACATAATTCAACGAATTACAGCTCTTTACGAGCGCTCAGAAGCCATACGCGCGCGTTTTTCGCCCACGCCTTATGTCTCCTGTCTTGTGCGCGGCTGTGCGGAGAAGGGATTGGATGTCACCCAGGGAGGCGCCGAACTCAACTTCGTCACCATCGAGGGGGTCACCTACGCCACGACGGTGGATTCGCTTCTGGCGGTCAAGTATCTGGTATTTGACAAAAAAGTTTGCTCGATGGATGAGCTTATTCTTGCGCTTAAGGATAACTGGGTCGGACATGAAAAATTGCAGGCTATCGCCCTCAACAAAGCGCCGAAATATGGGCGGGATGATGACCTGGCCGATGAAATGGCGCTTCGCGTGATGGAAGTATGGACCGGGGAAACCTGGAAATACAATACCAAATCAACCGGCAGGCAGTTCCGTCCGGGTATGCTCAGCTGGAATTACTGGATCGCGGACAGTTTTATCCTGCCCGCCAGCCCGGATGGCAGGCCGCAAGGGAAATTCCTCTCCAACGCGCTCTGCCCGTCCAACGGCGCGGATATCTTCGGCCCCACAGCCAACGTCAATTCGGTCGGTAAGGTGTTGGGGGGAAAGGCGCCCGACGGCAAGGGATTTTGGAAGGAATATTTCAACCTGCTCCCCAACGGCGGCAGCCATACCATGACCTTCAGCCCATCATTGTTGCGCGATAAGGAACACAAGCAGAAATTCAAATCTTTCCTGCGCGCCTATGCCGAGAATGGCGGCACCGCGCTGCAGATCAACATGCTGGATGCGGACTTGCTGCGCGATGCCCAGGCGTACCCTGAAAACTACCGGCATCTGCTGGTGCGCGTGACCGGTTATAACGCCTATTTCACCCAGATTGGCAAGGAACTGCAGGACGAGATCATCGCCCGTCAGTCCCATCAAATGTAAAGCATGAAGGGCACCATTCTGCATCTACAGCGGTTTTCCACGGAAGACGGGCCGGGCATTCGCACAACGGTCTTCTTCAAGGGCTGCCCGCTGCGCTGTGCCTGGTGTCATAATCCCGAGAGCATCTCGCTTCACCCGCAGTTGCAGTGGATTGAAGCCAACTGCATTGGCTGTGATTCCTGCCTCGAAATTTGCCCAGAGGGCGCTTTGGCGCGTGAATCGGGGAGCTTGCGCATCGATCGGGATTTCTGCAGCCTTTGTGGTCTTTGTGTGGAAGAATGTCCGGGAGGGGCGCTCGAAATGCTCGGGCGCGAGATGACGGTCGATGAATTGGTGCGCGAATTGGAAAAAGACCGCGCCTTTTATGAGCGATCTGGCGGCGGGGTCACTCTTTCAGGGGGAGAACCTCTGGCGCAGCCCGGTTTCGCGTTGGCGCTCCTGGAAAAACTCGCCGAGCGAAATATCTCAACCGCGGTCGATACTTGTCTGGTATGTTCGCCTGAAACGCTCCTTCATGTGTTGGATTTGTGCGATCTATTATTGTTGGATCTCAAACTAATGGATGAGCAGCTGCATCGCGATTTCACCGGTGTGGACAACCGGCGCATTCTGGAGAACTTCAGCATCCTGGCTGCGAAATTGGCGGAACATCCACGAAAAAGGGTATGGGTGCGTACCCCGCTCATCCCCGGCACTACCGACACGCAACAGAACCTCATTTCGATAGGCGGCTTTCTCCATCAGACGTTTAATGGATCTCTGGAACGCTGGGAATTGTGCGCGTTCAATAATCTGTGCAGGGATAAGTACCGGCGCTTGGGCTTGGAGTGGAAATTTGAAAATGAGCCCCTCATGTCTCAGGCGGAACTGGACAAGTGCGCCGCTTGGGCGAAGGAATCAGGCATTGACCAAGCGCTGGTTGTCCCTACTGGCGCAGTGCGTCCGCAAAATGAATAACGAACGGGAGGAAAATATGGAAAAATTTCACTCATTTTCTCAGGAAGAAATTCAGGCGCTTTCCGTGCCCATGAAGCTGGGCCTACTGGCTACGGTCAACTCCCAAGGTCTGCCGCATTTGACGTTGCTCTCCACGCTGCAGCCCTTCGCGCCGGATAAGATGAGTTGGGGCCAGTTTGTTGAGGGGCTGAGCAAGGACTTCATCCGCAGGAATCCAAAAACAGGGTTCATGATCATGACCCTCGACAAAACCACCTGGCGCGGGAAGGCACATTTCACAGGAGATGCCCGATCTGGTCCGCAATATGATATGTATAACAACATCCCCATGTTCCGCTACAACGCCTACTTTGGGGTGCATACCGTCTTTTATATGGATCTGGTGGAGCACTATGGCCGCCAGCCGCTGCCGATGGGCGGCATCATCTTCGGCGCCGTGCTGACCATGTTCAACCGCCTGACGTCGCCCAAACCGGCTCAAACGAGTGCGCTCTCGTCCTGGGCGTTTAACTTCATGAATACCCTGGATAATCTCAAATTCCTCTCCTATGTGGACAAGGACGGTTATCCGGTCATCATCCCGGCCATTCAAACACAGGCGCTGACACGCTCCCGCCTGGTCTTTGCCGGACTGCCGTTCTCGGATGAATTGGCCGTGATCCCGTCTGGTATCCCGCTGGCTGTGTATGGCATGTCCTTGAAAATGGAATCCGTGTTGATGCGCGGCAAATATCTGGGCATGCGTAAGCGTTTGGGCCTCCCCTTCGGCGAGGTTGAATTGGATTGGGTTTATAACGCCATGCCCCCGGTCCCCGGCCAGATCTACCCGCCCATACAGGTGGAAAAAGTAACCAACTTTATTTGAACGAAAATAAATCCACTTAAAATGATCCCCGCTGGCGTCCTCGCCACCGGTTAAACTCCCCGATCCTCGCTGGCGTCCTCGCCGGCGGTTAAACTCCCCGATCCCCGCTGGCGTCCTCGCCAGCAGTTAATCCCCCCTCGATCCCCGCTGGCGTCCTCGTTAACAGTTAACCTCCCCTGATCCCCGCTGGCGTCCTCGCCAGCAGTTAATCCCCCCGATCTTCGCTGGCGTCCTCGCCAGCAGTTAATCCCCCTGATCCCCGCTGGCGTCCTCGCCAGCAGTTAATCCCCCCGATCTTCGCTGGCGTCCTCGCCAGCAGTTAATCCCCCCTCGATCCCCGCTGGCGTCCTCGTTAACAGTTAACCTCCCCTGATCCCCGCTGGCGTCCTCGCCAGCGGTTAATCTGATCTACAATAAATTATGACAACTCACCACTGGGATGATCCCAACCACCTTTATTTCGTAACAGGGACATTAGTCCGATGGATGAACTTATTCCAGAAGAATGAATTTACCCAAATAATCCTCGATGCATTCACTTGGAATCGTGACCAGCATCAATTTCTCTTATTCGCCTACGTCATCATGCCAACACATATTCATGCAATCATAAAACCCCTCAATCAGAACATTGGCAGAACACTTCAATCGTTTGCTTCGTATACAGCACATTCAATTGTGAATAAGTTGAAGGAAAACCAGCAGTATGATATTTTGGAAATTATGAAGCGTGAAAAAAGAGATCTCAGAAGCAATTATTCTGTATGGCAGCCATTTCATTCTGAAAATATATTCAGTGATAAATTTCTTAATCAAAAATTAGAATATATCCACTCGAATCCTGTTCAGAAAGACGCAACTATTTTATGCGGGACTGAATATCAATATTCGAGTGCATCATTTTACGAATTGGGGGAAAAAGGAATTATTGAGGTAGATGATATTCGTGTTCATTTGTTGGAATTTGATACGAAATGATATTACAAAATATAAACAAATTCTGGTATTAAAGTAAACGGCGGCGGGGACGCCGCCTCGATCATAAGATCAGAATAAATCGGTGTTTACTGGGAACCGTCCCCGACGGGGATCAGTGTCCATCTATGGATAATTCCTCAAGCTGCTTCTTCAGCTCCGCCTTTACCAACTGCGGATTGGCCTTGCCCTGCGTGGCGCGCATCACCTGTCCGAACAGCCAGTTAGCCACAGTTTCCTTACCAGATCTGAAGGCGCTGACCTCATCGGGATATTCACTCAGCGTCTTTGCTACCAATTCGGTAATGACCGAACTGTCAGACACTTGCTGCAGCCCTCTTTCCTCAATGATCTCCATGGGATGCTTCCCCTTCTCAATTACGTCGATTAGCACGGTTTTGCCGACATTCTGATTGATCACACCGCGTTGAATATACCCAATAAGATCGGTCAACCGCTCCGGGCTTAATTCCAGTTCCTCAAATGATTTTCCTTTTGAGTTCAGCCAGGCGAATACTTCACCCAAAAGCCAGTTGGCGATCGTTTTGGGTGAAAGCTCTGGTGCAATTAAAAGGCACATTTCGAAATAATCGCAAACGGCTTTATCCTCCACTAGGCGTTCTATATCTTCCGGATTGAGCTGATATTCTTTTTCGAACCGTGCCCGTTTGACGTTCGGTAGTTCCGGCATTTCTCTTCTGATACTTTCCAGCCAATCTTTTTCAATGATCAAAGGTGGTAGATCCGGCTCTGGGAAGTAACGGTAATCATTGGCTTCTTCTTTGCCGCGCTGCGCGAAGGTGCGGTTCTCAGTCTCGCTCCAACCCAGTGTTTGCTGCTTGACCTTTTCACCCTTTTCCAAGATTTGGCTCTGCATTTCCATTTGATACAGGATGGCTTGCTCCATGGCGCGGAAGCTGTTCAGGTTCTTGATCTCCACGCGCGTACCCAATGTATCGCTCCCCGCCAAACGCATCGATAGGTTGGCCTCAAAGCGCATGCTGCCCTTCTCCATGTCCCCGCTGGAAACCCCCAGCCAGCGCAGCAGCAGCCGCAGTTCGCGGCTGTAAGCTCTTACGTCCTCCACGCTGTGCATGTCCGGCTCGCTGACGATCTCCAAAAGCGGGACGCCCGCGCGGTTGAGGTCGACCAGCGAGTAAGATTTGCCATCCTTCTCCACATGGGTTAACTTGCCGGTATCCTCCTCCAGGTGTGCGCGCCTGATCCGGATCGTTTTTTCACCCTCGGCCGTTTGGATGGGTATGAAACCGTTGATTGCCAGCGGTTCCTCGTATTGCGAGATCTGATAGCCCTTGGGCAAATCGGGATAAAAGTAATTCTTGCGTGCGAAGACGCTGATCTCCTGGATCTCGCAGTTCAGCGCCAAAGCTGCCTTAACGGCCAGAGCCACCGCGTTCTTGTTGACAACCGGCAGCGTTCCCGGCATCCCCAGGCACACCTCGCACACGGATGAATTGGGCTCTGCCGTGGTCGGATCCACCACCGAACACGAACAGAACATCTTGGAGCGTGTCGCCATCTCCACATGCACTTCCAAACCAATGTCTGCAATGTACTTGTTATTAACCACAGATGAACTCAGATAAACACAAATTCTTTTTTTTAAATTTTTTCTTAATCAGAAATCGAAACGATCGTAAGCATTATATTTTATATAAGTTCTTATATTCTCGAGATCTTGATCATTTCTGATTATGTGATCATAATAATTAGATTGCCAAACTTTTATTTGCGGCTCTATCCTGTGAATTCTCTTCGTCACAGCCGACTTGAATGATCGGACAATGGTTGGAATCGAACCTCTTAATGGTTTGCCAAACTGCTCTGTAGAGACACGGCATGCCGTGTCTCTACGGTTAACAAGCTCATTAATCCAAATAATGCCATGAACATGGTTGGGCATGACTATGAAATCATCAATTTCTACAGAGCGGAAATGCACAGGTAAATCATTCCAGCACTCAAATGCAATTTTTCCTCGATTATTTAAAATGACCGTATCCTCTTCGATGTAACCAAACAACTCAATTTTCTTATAGGTTGCGATTGTAATGAAATAAGCACCAGGTTGTGAGTAGTCATAATCTTTTAAGTGATGAGAATTACTTCGATATCCCTTATAGTGGGCATCCTCATTCATCTGTGTTTACTAGGAACCGTCCTCGAAGGGGATCTGTGGATTATATGGACTTAACGAACTGATCGATCCGGTCCAGCGCCTCCTCGATCTGGTCGAACGCCGTCGCGTACGAACAGCGCACAAATCCCTCGCCTCCGGTGCCAAAAGCAGACCCCGGCACCACCGCCACATGCCTTTCCTGCAGCAGTCGTTCAGCGAACTCCTCATCGCTCAAACCCGTCACGCTCACTTTGGGGAAGGCATAAAACGCGCCCTTGGGTTCGAAAGTCGGCAGGCCGATGTAATTCAGGCCTTCCACGATCAAATGCCGCCGCCGGTCGTACTCACGGCGCATCTCTTCCACGAAATCCTCGCAGCAGGTCAGTCCTTCCAACGCTCCGAACTGCGCCATAGTGGGTGCGGTCATGATGATAAATTGGTGCACCTTGGCAATGCCCTCCATCAAATGCGCCGGCGCGCAGACAAACCCGATGCGCCAGCCGGTCATGGCGTAATCTTTTGAAAATCCGCCGATCAGGATGGTGCGTTCGCGCATTCCGGGCAGCGCGGGGAAGCACACATGTTCAAACCCGTACACCAGGCGGTCGTAGATCTCATCCGAGATTACCACCAGGTCGTGTTTTTCCGCCATCGCGGCGATCGCCATCAGCGTCTTGCGCTCTGCCACCGCGCCGGTGGGGTTATTGGGGAAATTGATTAGGATCGCTTTGGTGCGCGGGGTGATGGCTTTCTCCAGCTCATCTGGATCAGGCATAAAGTTGTTCTCCATGCGGCTGGGCACCTCCACGCTCACGCCGCCCGCCAGGGCGATCACGCCTTGATAGGAGACGAAGCACGGTGTGGGCAGCAGCACCTCATCCCCGGGATCCAGCAGCGCGGTGCAGGCGATCGTCAGCGCCTCCGAACCGCCCACTGTGACCACCACCTCGCTGGCCGGATCATACGATACCTGGTACAGCATTTCCAATTTTTGACAAAGCGCCTGGCGTAGCGGAAATATTCCACGATTGGCGGTATAGTGAGTTTCGCCCTCGCGCAGCGCGCGCATGCCAGCTTCGATGATCGGCTGCGGTGAGTTGAAATCCGGTTCGCCAATGCCAAGCGAAATGACTTCCTTCATCGTGGCGGCGATATCAAAAAAGCGCCGGATGCCTGAAGGTTTGAGAGCGGTCACGCGGTCGGAAATATAGGATTTTGCCATTCAGTCTGCTCCTGTTAAAAGTTGTGTCTCAAATCCCGGGAGTTGTCCATCCACTCGCGGTTGAAAAACTATCTGATCGGTCTGATTGATGAATTCCGCTATGTGGCGGAGGTAATCTGCGAATTTATGTTTGTCCGGCAGCCTCAAATTTCAATCCACGAATTATCGCCGATATTGAGCACTTCGGCGCGTCCCCTAACGCCGGCCATGCGCCCGATCAGTGATCCGTCCATCACCATGCGGCTGATCTCGGAATTCTGCTCCACGATCGAGTTGCTGAGGATGGAATGGCTGACTTTGGCGTTCTTGGCGATCGAAACATGCGGTCCGATCACGCTCGCCTCCACCTGGGCGCTCGGGTGGATGAACACCGGCGGGATCACCGTGATCCCCTTGCGTTGGGCTGCTTCCTGGCTGTTATCCGCGCCGTGGTCCAGCAAATGCCGGTTGGTTTCCAGCACGGCGTCCGGCTTGCCCGCGTCCAGCCACACATCCACCGGCTGCACACGCATCTTCAGGCCGTCCCGGATCATCAGGTTGATGGCGTCCACCAGGAAGAATTCCCCATTGAGCGAGATATTTTCCATGAACTGTTTTTCAATGGCATCCATCAACTGCTCGGCGCTGCGGAAGTAATAGAACCCAACCACCGCCAGGTTATTGCTGGCATCCTTGGGTTTCTCGATCAGGCGGCTGACCATGCCGTCAAAGTCCACTTCGGCAACGCCAAAGCGGCGCGGGTCCTCCACCGCCTTTACCCAGGCCACCGCGTCCAGCGGCTCGTTCTCGAGGAAGGCCAGATCGGTTTCGATCAGTGTGTCCGAAAAACACATCAACATCGGCCCCTTAAGCGCTTCCCGCGCCAAGTGCAGCGCGTCGGACTGGCCCTTCATCACTTTTTGCGTGAAGTAGCTCACCTTTAGGTCAGGATATTTCTCGCGCATATACGGCACGACCTGTTCTTCCTGATTGGCGCCCAGGATCAGTACGAATTCCGCTTCATGTAATCCTGGAAGGGTGCTGAATTGGTGGATGACGTAGTCCAGCACGGTCTTGCCCGCCAGGTGGATCAACGGCTTGGGGCGGCTCCATGTATGCGGGCGCATGCGCGTCCCCAGCCCCGCCATCGGTATCGCGATCTTAAAGGTTTCCTTCAAGAAACCCTCCTTCGACAAAGTTTTATAGATTGTACAACATCACATCCATTCGAAAAATTGCCAAATGTCCCTTTTTTACGTTCTCCATTGTCATTGCGAACTTCGCGTAGCGAAGTGAAGCAATCTCCTCCTCTATGGTCCCATAACGCTCCAATAAGAAGTACCAAATTTCGTCATCCTGCTCGACCCGAAGTGCGCACGCAGAGAGCACTCTGCGTATTTTGCGCTCTCGCTTGCGCTCTTTGAGTTGAGTCGAGTAAGGCGTAGCCGAAGAATCCGAGATCTTTCTCAACTGTCATTGCGAGCGAAGCGAAGCAATCTCCCCCACTCTGTCATCCTGCTCGACCCGAAGGGCGCACGCAGAGTGCACTCCGCGTATTTTGCGCTCTCGCTTGCGCTCTTTGAGTTGAGTCGAGTGAGGCGCAGGCGAAGAATCCCAGCTCTTTCTCAACTGTCATTGCGAGCGAAGCGAAGCAATCTCCCCCACTCTGTCATCCTGCTCGACCCGAAGTGCGCACGCAGAGAGCACTCCGCGTATTTTGCGCTCTCGCTTGCGCTCTTTGAGTTGAGTCGAGTAAGACGCAGGCGAAGAATCCCAGCTCTTTCTCAACTGTCATTGCGAGCGAAGCGAAGCAATCTCCCCCACTCTGTCATCCTGCTCGACCCGAAGTGCGCACGCAGAGAGCACTCCGCGTATATTGCACTCTCGCTTGCGCTCTTTGAGTTGAGTCGAGTAAGGCGTAGCCGAAGAATCCCAGATCTTTCTCAACTGTCATTGCGAGCGAAGCGAAGCAATCTCCCCCACTCGTCACCCTGAACGTAGTGAAAGGTCTTGGCCTTCCCAATGGTCGTTACGAGGAAAGCAATCTCCCCCACTTTGTCACCCTGAACGTAGTGAAGGGTCTCGGCTCGCCTCAAATTCATAGCGTAGCACCCTTTAGGGTTGTGAACCACGCAGCAGGGTGATTGGGCACCTCCCCCTTTAGGGGGAACAATCTCCCCCGCTTTGTCACCCTGAACGTAGTGAAGGGTCTCGGCTCGCCTCATATTCATAGCGTAGCACCCTTTAGGGTTGTGAACCACGCAGCAGGGTGATTGGGCACCTCCCCCTTTAGGGGGAACAATCTCCCCCGCTTTGTCACCCTGAACGTAGTGAAGGGTCTCGGCTCGCCTCATATTCATAGCATAGCACCCTTTAGGGTTGTGAACCACGCAGCAGGGTGATTGGGCACCTCCCCCTTTAGGGGGAACAATCTCCCCCGCTTTGTCACCCTGAACGTAGTGAAGGGTCTCGGCTCGCCTCATATTCATAGCATAGCACCCTTTAGGGTTGTGAACCACGTAGCAGGGTGATTGGGCACCGCCCCCTTTAAGGGGAATAATCTCCTGCTCATTTGGAATTGGTTCGCTGAATTGGTAAGTAGGGTGAAAAAAAAGAGAATTGGAAACCAATAGGATCATGGAAATGAAAGAACCCCTCTCAACGCAATAATTTTTCTGGGTCTGTCAAACTAAGCGATTGAATTTGCTGTCATGCCGAACGTAGTGACTGGAAACCGTCCACTTTAGGTGAAGCATCTCGGAATGATGATAAGACCTCACACCTCAATCTCATATTCCCTGAATCGCTCCGGCACCATTACCCGACACCCCGCCCGCGCCTTAATTACATGACGCTCAAATTCCTTCAAGTCAATACGTTTCACTGGCGGCCAGGCCAGGCGCGGTGGGGAGAAAAAAGGTTTTACGGGTACTGAAAGCGGCGCGAACATGTCATCCCAATGTGAGGGGATCACCACCTTCGGGTGAATGGTTTCCATCATGCGATCATACCAGCGCTGCCCTGAGACCGCCCGGCAAATCAACAGGTCGGCAGGTTCGGCACCATCGGTACGCGTGCTGCTCCATACCAAAATCCGTTTGTCTTGGTAAGTGATCAGGAAGCTAAAACATTCATCCATTCGGTACTCTCGCAATCGTAGGGGTGAATGGATTCGCCCGTTAAGCCTGCCTGTTGTGTACCCTGGTATCCAGGGATGCGCCGCCGGGGTGACCTGGATTTCGATATCACCCAGTGAAAAATGATCGTGAGTATGGATGTGATTTCTTTGTGCTTCCGGCACACCCAATACCCGCGCTAATTCACAGGTGTTATTCGATCCATGGATGACTGCACCCGACCAGCGGGCGATCTCCGGCACGTCCATGAAGTGGTCGAAATGCGCGTGGCTGATCAGGATATGGTCGCAAGCCCGAATATGCTCGTGAATCGCGTCTTTGTCAGGTGCGGCACGCACAAAATACATCTTTTTCCACGCAGACCGGGTAATAAATGGGTCCACCAGCAATATTTGTTTTCCGATTTTGAACTCAAACCCAGCATTTCCCAGCCAGCGAAGAATAATCATAAATACTTTCTAAGACTCGCTATGCTCTCACAATATTCAGTAATTCTTTGCTGATCCATTGCTGGCAGATGGTTGATGTTATCTGGCTTGAATGCAATATATGAATAGTGATAAATCTTTACAATCGGTATATTATCTAAATTAATCTTTGACAAAAATTTGTATACTTCATCGCCAAGCGAAACGATTATTTTGGGACTAATCGTTGAGATTTCCCATTTAATTATTTTTAACCAAGGAAGGGAGATCTTGGATTCAAGTTCCAAGTGCAACTGACATCTCCTGAAAGAATATCATATATGGGGATGAAAAACCGAGACATTTTCTGGGCCTGTGGTTCAGCCTCATTTCAACCAAGCTGACATCCCGGTCTGA
>Ga0209164_1000647_pt1 | contig 69191 bp, 62 predicted proteins | sample MTBNYHSulfiMetaG_FD_187458 | JGI IMG/M metagenome (GOLD analysis project Ga0209164, IMG submission 187458) | Enrichment culture microbial communities from rom New York Harbor, USA that are MTBE-degrading - MTBE-NYH (New York Harbor Sulfidogenic)... | ecosystem: Environmental > Aquatic > Marine >... | reverse complement strand
ACTACTGGTGCGAAGACGAAGTAAACCAGCGCCTGGAAAGAAAAATGGCCGAAGCCTTCAACGAAGTATACGGCCTCTACAAAAAGCGCAAGGACGTGGACATGAGAGGCGCCGCGTACATGGTGGCCGTCTCCCGCCTGGCCGAGGCCATGCAGATCCGCGGCTGGCTGGGCACCCAGATCCGCACCGACGCCAAATGCGAATTCAAGCTCGCCTAGCGGTCACCCTCTGGTGCCAGGTGTTGCAAGTTGGATTTGTTGCAAGATGTAGACAATTATTTCCAAGTAACAGGAGGTTATTGCCATGACCCTGCAGCCGATAAATTGTTCCGGCGGATGCCAAAACTGCGGCAAGCTGAGCGAGTGCGCCCTCGGTCAGACGCTGCTTAAAATGGATGTTTTGGAACGGGAAATCAAGGAGCTGAAGCTAATGCTGGACCGCCGCAGCAATCATCGCTACGGACGGGTGAGTTAAGCCCGGCATGCAGTTTATAAAATATCGAGCCGTTGTTCCGGCCGTTGATATATAGTGTCCTCCTCATAAAGGCCTGCATCAAGGCCTTTTCTTTTTGGAGGCTGGAGTGGTGCTGCTCCCCGTGCTCCCTTATGCTATAATGGTGCTTGAAAGGGAGTGGGTCAATGAAGCCGAACAACGGCGCCCCCGGCATTATTACCACCGACTCGACGGGCCGGATTGCCGCCATGAACGAGGTTGCCGGAACGCTGTTGAAAACCGGCAGCAGCAGGGCGGTGGGCAGGCAAATCAAGGAGATCATGCCCGACAGCAGGCTTACAGACGTATTCTGGACAGACAGGGCCGACCGGCTGGAACACTTAACCGTCCACGGCCGCTCTTTGGCGATCAGCCGCACGCCCGTGTATGAGGGCGCCAGGCTGTCAGGTTCCATATTTGTGCTGCAGGATGTCACGGAATTGGACGACATCCGCAATGAGCTAAAACAACTGCGGCATGACAAAAATGAGCTGGAGGCTATTTTTGACGCTTCCTTTGACGAAATATTCGTCATTGACGGCAAAGGTGTGACCCAAAAGATCAACCGGGCCGGAGAATCCTATTACGGCGTTGGAACGGAGGAACTGATTGGCCGTAATGTGCTGGAATTGGAGGAACAGGGTTTCTTCTCGCCTTCCGTGGCGCGGATGATTTTCGACAAAAAAGAGCGGGTTACCATATCCCAAACAACCTGCAGCGGCAAAGAGCTTATTGTCACCGGCAACCCGGTATTTGACGACCAGGGGAACATCGTGCGGATTGTGATCAACTCCCGGGACGTATCCGAGCTGACCGAGCTGCGCAGGCGTCTGACGGAGACCGAACGGCTGGCCGAAGCCTATCGCCGTCAGGTAATGGAGTTGGAAAGTGACAAATCCACGCGCCGGGAGGTTGTGGCCCATAGCGAAGACATGCTGAGGCTGTTGGCCATGGCGGACCGGGTGGCGGGGGTGGACAGCACGGTGCTGATCACGGGCGAATCCGGTGTGGGCAAGGGGATTGTCGCCAGCCGCATTCACCGGCTAAGCCGGCGGGGCGAAGGACCCTTCGTATCCATTAACTGCGGCGCCATACCGGAGAACCTGCTGGAGTCGGAATTGTTCGGTTACGCCCCGGGAGCGTTTACCGGAGCTCAGAGGTCGGGGAAAAAAGGTCTGATTCAGATGGGCGAGGGCGGCACCGTGTTTTTTGACGAGGTGGCCGAACTGCCCCTGAACCTGCAGGTTAAACTGCTGCATGTAATCCAGCAGAAAAGCGTCACCCCTGTGGGCGGCACTGCCCCCCAGCGGGTGGATGCGCGGTTTATCGCCGCCACCAACCGGGATATTAAACAAATGGTCCGGGAAGGGAATTTTCGCGAAGACCTCTACTACCGGCTGAACGTAATCCCGCTTGAAATACCGTCCCTGCGCCATCGGCCGGACGATATTATTCCCCTGGCCGAATATTGCCTGGACGCCATCAATAAGAGGTACGGCATGGGCAAGAAGCTTGCTCCGGAAACCAGGGAGATGCTGCTGCGCTACAACTGGCCGGGCAACGTCCGGGAGCTGGAAAACATCATCGAACGGGTGGCCGTCACCGCCGACACGGTGGAGATTAAGCCCGCCCACCTGCCCGGTTATGTACTTAACCACCTGAGCAGGCAAAACAATAAAATCTATGTGCCCGATATCTGCCCGCTGGATGACGCCGTGCGGGACGTGGAGCGGCAGCTTATGGAAAAGGCCTACGAACGTTACGGCAACACTTACCAGATGGCTGAAGCGCTGGGCATCAACCAGTCCACTGTGGTGAGAAAAATGAAGCGCTACATGTCCGGCGCCCGGCGCAAGCCCGGTCCCCGCCGCCAGGGTTAATTTATTTATCCATTTCTTTTTTAAATTCCATTAATCTAGCTACGGTCATTTTATAAACTTTTTCTTTATCTCTTGGCCCAATGGCCACAATCTCCATGCGCACGACACCGGAAAGCTCAACCGGTCGGTATATTATCCGCAAATTCAGTGACCGTGGCTTAATTTTAGTAAAGCTATATAACTCTTTTTCTAAAGGGATACCAATACCTTTGGGCTTAATCAAAGGTCCCGTCTGCCCTCTCTTTAGAATAAGAGCAATTATTTTTTCCTGAATGTTTTTATCATAAGAAGCCAAGTCTTCCGAGGCTTTCTTAGAAAACTTGACCTCAACTCTAAATTCAGCCGGATACCGGTTTAGCAGTTCTTCCACTGTCATCTACTCTTCCTCGACTTCTTTGACCAGTGATAGAATACGCCTGATATCCAGACCGTTGTCGCTAATGATTTGAGCCAGGCTGAACTCCGCCGCGTCATCTTTTCTTTCCAGGGCAACTTCATACATTAACTGTTCTACTGCTTCATCAACGGCTTCTTTGTACTTGAGCAACTCTTGAAAATACTCCAGATCGGAGATTACCGCCTGGGCTTTTTTGTTCTTGCTGTTTTGAACGATAAAGATTTTTTGGCTTACTGTATCCGCATAGGAATTCAGGATTTCGGTCAACTTTTTTGTTCTAGTCAAATCACTGATAGTTAAAACGTTTTCTTTTAAAAAGTCCAGGGTATTTGTGCTTACCGATGTTTTTCCCTGATTGATCATGATACTCCTCACTATCCTTTTCATTGCGTACTTTGATATGGTCATCTAGTTCTTTACACATATTATATGCGTTTTGATACACATATACAACGCCAAGTTTTTGCCCTTACAATCAACAGCCCTTTGATTCCATGTATCAGGAAGCAGGGAAGCAGGGGGACGGTTCTGTTGCTTCCCTGGGAAGCGGGAAGCAACAGAACCGTCCCCCTGCTTCCCCTGACCCCTCGGCTCCTAAAAAAAATAAAATCCACGTGAAGGAATACAGCCTTTTTTGTAGAACACTAATGCGTGGTGAATTGTAAGCCACGCGACAATTTTTCGACAATTTCCGGGGCGATGCAACCTTGGATGAACCAAAAAATAAACGAAGCGGTATTTTTACGGCGATGGCGGTAACCACCACCATCGGCACCGAACTGGCCATCACCGTGTTGCTGGGTTTTTACGGCGGCCGGGCGCTGGACAACCGGCTGGGCACCGACCCGTGGTTTCTGGTGGCGGGGGTGCTGGTGGGGGTAGCTCTGGGCATAGCCGGTATTGTGCACACAATGCAGCGGTTCTTTAAGGATTAGCAGCAGGCATATACAAACATACATAGATAGAAACAGAGATAGAGAGAGAAGCTTTAAATAGGGTGAGGGAGAGCGATCAGGTTGGAAAGACCGGCGCCTATTCGCAATATCAACCAGCAATTTACGCGCACGACCAGGATCATGGGCTTGTTGGGAGCCCTGGCTTTGCCGGGTACAATCCTGTACCCCGGTGATCCGTTGATCCTGGGTTTCCTCGTGGGTGCTTTTTTTGGCCTTTTAAACATCTTTTTCCTGATGCGCAGGGTGAATACCCTGGCGGACCTGGTGCTGAACAAAAAGGCGGGCCAAAAAAAAGCCAAAGCGTTCATGCAGGCGGGCGTATGGCCCCGCTTCGGCATGGTGGTGGCCATCTGCGCCTTTGCCAGCCAGGTTGACTTTCTGAGCGTGGCCGGCGTCGGAGCCGGGCTGCTGATGCCCACGGTAATCACGGTGGTTGACGCCAACCTGGCGCTGTACCGGTATTACGCGGCCGGTGATGCCGTTGATAAGATATAAAAAAAATTTATCAAGAGAAAGGGGTGAGAAAAATTGGCTGCCGCTGAAGGACACGATGCTCACAGTCAGGATATCCTGACCACAGTGCACCACAATTTAAACGTCTGGAATTTCCCGGAAAACGGGGCGGTTGATTTGGGCTTCGGGCCGATTAACCTGAAAACCCTGGTCATGACCTGGATCGTCATGATCCTGGTAATTATATTTACTGTTACGGCTACCAGGAACATGCGGCTGAAACGGCCGGGCAAGATGCAGTTGATGGTGGAGGAAATATTCCTGTTTTTGCGTGGTTTGGCTGTGGAAAACCTGGGTGCCAAGAAGGCTGATTCAATGATGTTCCTTGTTTTCAGCCTCTTTATGTACCTGCTGTTCTGCAACCTCTGGGGCCTGATCCCCACCATGATGTCCCCCACCGCGGACGTCAACACCACGCTGGGGATGTCCATATCCGTATTCATCCTGGCGCAGGTGCTTGGCCTGTATTACAAGGGCTTCGGCTATTTCAAGCACTTCGTGCAACCGTTTGTCTTTTTCCTGCCGATTAACATTGTTGAAGAACTGTCCAAACCGCTTACGCACGGCTTCCGGATATTCGGCAACATTTATGCCGGCGAGGTTTTAATCGCGGTGCTGCTGGGTTTAATCCCGCTTACCGCCACCATATTCGGCGGGTTCATCGCATCCGTGGTTTGGCTTTCATTTAGTATTTTCGTCGGTTTTGTCCAGGCATTTATCTTTACCATGCTCACCATTGTGTATATTTCCATGACATCCGCCGAGCACCACTGACAGTCAACTGGCTTGTGCCAATTTTAACTAGCTTATCACTTACTATTTAACTGTGATATGCCACCACAATTTAATGTGTCAAAATTTTAGATTGAAGGGAGGGGAAAAGTATGGAGGTAGGAGCCGCTGCTGCTTTAGGTACCGCTTTGGCCGTGGGCTTGGCTTCAATCGGCGCCGGTATTGGTAACGGTCTGGTAACCGGCCGGACGGTTGAGTCCATCGCCCGCCAGCCCGAGATGAGGGGTAACCTGATGACCATGATGTTCATTTCCGTAGGTTTGATTGAGGCGCTGCCCATTATTGCCGTGGTTATCGCATTCATTCTGATGGGCCGTATTGGTTAATCTCACCCTTTACAGGCACTGTGGTGAAAGGCGGCATAGCGGGTTGGGGCCAAGAGCTTTTAAACCTGCTATCGCCTTCCTTTTGTCACAAGGCAAAAGAAAGGCCAAAGGAAGGAGGGTAAGCTGTGGGAGGAGTTATTGATTCCCTGGGTTTGAACGCAACGCTGGTGGCACAGGTTTTTAACTTTATTGTATTACTCATCTTCCTGCGCATTGTTGTATTCCCGCATATAGTCCGCATGCTGGATGAAAGGCAGAACTATATCGAAAACAGCGTCAACGCAGCCGAAGAGGAGCGCAAGCAGGCCGAGGATCTGCGTCGGCAATACCTGTCCGACATGCAAAAAGCCAAGGACGAGGCGCGGGACATTATCCAAAAAGCCACAAAAGCCGGGGAAGAACAAGCCCGCGAGATTATCGAGGCTGCCAAAGCCGAGTCCAGCCGGATCAAGGAATCTGCTTTGGAAGAAATAAACCGGGAGAAGGAGAAGGCGGTTGCAGAATTGCGCGAACAGGTGGCTACTTTGTCCATCCTGGTTGCCGGCAAGGTAGTCAATGAGAAAATCACCGCCGACATCCAGCGCGGCATGATCGATGAATTTATCAAAGAGGCAGGCGATCTGCCATGCTAAAGGGGGCCGTGGCCGGGCGTTACGCCGAGGCTCTGTATGACATAGCGCTGGAAAACAAACTGGTTGATCAACTGGAAGAGGAACTCCAGGCGGTTGTGCGCGTCCTGGACGAAACCGTGCAAATGAAAAAGATCCTTTTCCACCCCCGCATCACCGCCGCACAGAAAAAGGAAGTATTGGCCGGATTGTTTGCAGGCCGTATTTCCGGGGTGGCGTTAAACTTCTTAAACATGCTGGTGGACCGCCAGCGGGAGATTTACCTGGCGGACATTACCGGATACTTTACCGGTCTGGCCAACAAGGGCCGCAACATCAGCGACGTCAAAGTAACTTCGGCGGTTGAGCTTACCGATGGGGAAAAGAAAAACCTTGCCGCCGCCATGGCCAAGTGCACCGGCAAGCAGGTCCGGCTCAGTTATGATGTCGACCCGAAACTGCTGGGCGGCGTGGTGGTTCGCTTCGGCGACAAGGTTATCGACGGCAGCGTGATTGCCCGCCTGAATACCCTGCGCGAACACCTCAGGCAAATAAGTTAAGTGGATAGGGGTGAAACAGTAGATGAATTTGCGACCTGAAGAAATCAGTTCTATTATTCGGCAGCAAATTGAAAAATATAAGGCCGAAATTGAAGTCAGCGACGTCGGTACGGTCATCCAGGTGGGTGACGGTATCGCCCGGGTCTACGGCCTGGAAGAGTGCATGGCCATGGAACTGCTGGAGTTCCCCGGCGGCACCATGGGCCTGGCGCTGAACCTGGAAGAAGACAACATCGGCTGTGTGCTTTTGGGTCCCTTCACCCACATTAAAGAGGGCGACACCGTAAAGCGTACCGGCCGGATCATCTCGGTGCCCGTGGGCGAGCCCATGATCGGCCGGGTGGTGAATCCGCTGGGCCAGCCCATCGACGGCCTCGGCCCCATCAACACCGACCAGTTCCGCCCGGTGGAAAGAATCGCCCCGGGTGTTGTGGAACGTAAGTCGGTGCACCAGCCGCTGCAAACCGGCCTGAAGGCCATCGACTCCATGATTCCCATCGGCCGCGGCCAGCGGGAATTAATCCTGGGCGACCGCCAAACCGGCAAGACCGCCATCGCGGTGGACGCCATCATCAACCAAAAGGGCAAGGACGTCATCTGCGTATACGTGGCGGTGGGCCAGAAGAACTCCACCGTGGCCAACGTGGTGCAGAGGCTGAAGGACACCGGCGCCATGGAATACTCCATCGTGGTGTCCGCCACCGCCTCGGAGCCCTCGCCGCTGCTCTACATTGCTCCCTTCGCCGGCGTAGCCATGGCCGAGTATTTTATGGAGCAAGGCAAACACGTATTGATCGTTTACGACGACCTGTCCAAGCAGGCCTCGGCATACCGCGAAATGTCGCTGCTGCTGCGCCGTCCGCCCGGACGTGAAGCGTACCCCGGCGACGTGTTCAACCTGCACTCCCGCCTGCTGGAGCGGGCCTGCAAACTCAGCGACGCCCTGGGCGCCGGTTCCATTACCGCGCTGCCCATTATTGAAACCCAGGCCGGCGACGTTTCAGCCTACATCCCGACCAACGTGATTTCCATCACCGACGGTCAGATTTACCTGGAGCCCGACCTGTTCTACGCCGGTATCCGTCCCGCCGTTAACGTGGGTATCTCGGTATCCCGGGTGGGCGGCGCGGCCCAGATTAAAGCCATGAAGCAGGTGGGCGGCACCCTGCGCCTGGACCTGGCCCAGTACCGCGAGCTGGCCGCTTTCGCCCAGTTCGGCTCCGATTTGGACAAGGCCACCCAGGCCCGTCTGACCCGCGGCGAGCGCATGGTGGAACTGCTCAAGCAGAACCAGTATGTGCCCATGGACGTTGAAGACCAGGTGATCTCCATTTTCGCCGGCGCCAACGGTTTCCTGGACAGCCTGCCGGTGGACCAGGTGCTGCCCTTCGAGGCCGGCCTGCTCAAGTTCATCAAGGCCAATAAGCCCGAAGTGCGTCAGGAACTGAGCGATAAGCAGGAGATTGACGAAAGCCTGAAAGAAAAACTTAAAGCAGCCATCAAGGAATTCAAGGACAGCTTCGTACAGTAGCGCCCGGCAGAGTATACAGCGAGGTGGTGAGATAAGCAGATGGCAAGTTTGCGCGACCTCCGGCGCCGTATTAAGAGTATCAGCAACACCCAGCAGATTACCAAGGCCATGAAGGCGGTAGCTGCGGCCAAGATGCGGCGCGCCCAGGATAACGTGGTGGCGGCCAGGCCTTTTGCGAAGCGGGTACGCGACGTATTGGGCCGGGTAGGTTCGGCTTCGGCGGGGATGAAGCATCCGCTGCTGGCGGTACGTGAACCGAAGAAAGTGGCGTTCGTCGTCGTCACCGCGGACCGTGGACTGTGCGGGGGCTTCAATGCCAACGTGATTAAAAAAGCCGCCCAGGAAATTAAAGGGCGTTCGAACGTGGAAGTGGAAGTGGTGGCCGTGGGCCGCAAGATACGCGACTACAGCCGCACCCGGTACAATATCGCCCAGCAGTACGTGGGCATGATCGAAAAGGCGGACGTGGGCTTCGCCCGTCAGGTGGCCGGATACGTAATCGATAAATACACGGCTGAAGAATTTGACGAGGTGTACCTGATTTACAGCCAGTTCGTCAATGTGCTGGTGCAAAAACCGCTGGTGCACAAACTGCTGCCCGTAGAGCCCCCCGAGGGCACGGACGGCGATAAACTGGTAAACTACATCTTTGAACCGGAAGCCGAAGATATCATGGGCAAAATGCTGCCCATGTACGTGGAAAACTCTTTGTTCCAGGCCATACTGGAAACCAAGGCCGGTTTCTACAGCGCTCAGATGACGGCCATGGATAACGCCACCAGCAACGCGGCGGACATGATCGACAGGTTGACGCTGTCCATGAACCGCGCCCGCCAGGCCGCCATCACCAAGGAAATTTCCGAAATCGTCGGCGGCGCCGCCGCCCTGGAATAACAGTGCGCGGCGCACAGCGCGGGTTACATTGAAGGCAAAGGAGGTACGGAGAAGCTAATGGCAAATGTTGGCGAAGTGGTACAGGTCATTGGCGTGGTGGTGGACATCCGCTTCCCGCCCGGACAGGTACCCGACATATACAACGCTGTAAAAATAACCAGCGAAAAAGAAGACATGTTCGGCAAGAAATTCGACCTCACCCTGGAGGTGGCCCAACACCTGGGCAACAACATCGTCCGCACCGTGGCCATGTCCGCGACGGACGGCCTGGTACGGGGGATGAAAGCGGTAGACCTGGAGAAGCCCATCAGCGTGCCGGTGGGCAAACCCGCCCTGGGCCGCCTGGTGGACGTGCTGGGTCAGCCCATTGACAACAAGGGCCCCATCGTAAGCGAAAACGAATACCCCATTCACCGTCCGGCCCCCCCGCTGGTGGAGCAATCCACCCAGGAGGAACAGCTGGAGACCGGCATCAAGGTTATCGACCTGCTGGTACCGTTCCTTAAGGGCGGCAAGGTCGGCATGTTCGGCGGCGCCGGCGTGGGCAAAACCGTTATCGTGCAGGAACTGATCAACAACATCGCCAAACAGCACGGCGGTATCTCGGTGTTCGCCGGCGTGGGCGAGCGGACCCGTGAAGGCAACGACCTGCTGCATGAAATGACCGAGTCCGGCGTTATCGACAAAATGTCCATGGTGTTCGGCCAGATGAACGAGCCCCCGGGCGTGCGTCTCCGCGTGGCCCTGACCGGACTGTGCATGGCCGAGTTCTTCCGTGATGAACTGGGCGCGGACACGCTGCTGTTCATCGACAACATCTTCCGTTTCACCCAGGCCGGTTCCGAGGTTTCGGCGCTGCTGGGCCGGATGCCCTCCGCCGTGGGTTACCAGCCCACCCTGGCCACTGAGATGGGCCAGATGCAGGAGCGGATTACATCCACCACCAAAGGATCGGTTACCTCCGTGCAGGCCGTATACGTGCCCGCCGACGACCTGACCGACCCCGCCCCGGCGACGACCTTTGCCCACCTGGACGCCACCGTGGTGCTGTCCCGGGCCATCTCCGAGCTGGGCATCTACCCCGCCGTGGACCCGCTGGACTCCACCTCGCGGATCCTGGACCCCAACGTCATCGGCGAGGAGCACTACACCACCGCCCGGGGCGTGCAGACAGTGCTGCAGCGCTACAAGGAACTGCAGGACATCATCGCCATCCTGGGGATGGAAGAACTGTCCGACGAAGACAAGGTCACCGTAGCCCGGGCCCGGAAACTGCAGCGTTTCCTTTCGCAGCCCTTTAACGTGGCCGAGACCTTCACCGGCCGGCCCGGCAAATACGTCACCTTGAAGGACAATATCCGCAGCTTCCAGGAAATCCTGGAGGGCAAGCACGACGACCTGCCCGAGGACGCTTTCTACATGGTGGGCACAATCGAGGAAGCCGTCGAGAAGGCGAAACAGCTGGCTGAAGGAAGTGCGTAACTATGGCGGATGAAAAACTGCAACGCCTGGAAATCGTCACACCCGAGCGTAAAGTGTATACCGAGGATGTGCGGATGGTGGTGTTGCCCGGCAGCGAGGGCGAATTCGGCGTGCTGCCCGACCACGCGGCGCTGGTCAGCGCCTTGAAAATCGGCGTGATCAGGGTACACAACGAAGGCAAAGTAACCAAAATCGCTGTCAGCGGCGGCTTTGTGGAAGTACGCGACAGCAAAGTCACCGTGCTGGCCAACTCCGCCGAGCGCCAGGACCAAATCGACGTGGAACGCGCCACGGCCGCCAGGGAGCGGGCCGAGCAGCGCCTGTCGGCACAGGGTTCGGACATTGACATGATCCGCGCCGAAGCGGCCCTGAAGCGCGCCATAAACCGCATCAAAGCCGCAAGCTAAAATACACGTACGGGCTCCCATGGGTCCAACCACACGTAGGGGCGACCCTCGCGGTCGTCTATTACCCCAAAGCAAACGTAGGGGCGACCCTTGCGGTCGCCCGCAGGTCCAAACAAATCCAGCAGCTTTTCCCTCCAGGGAAAAGCTGCTGTTTGTTTTAAAGAAGATCAAAGCCTACCACTCAGCCTGGTTAAAGTTTTAAGGAAAGGTAATTAAGTAGTTATTTAGACTAACAAGGAGGTAATAATTGAAGACCTCTAAAGCTGCGCTAACAGCTTTAGAGGTCCAAATGAAGCCCCGGTTAGTGAGGCAGCCGAGCTGTCTTAAGTTCCAGTATTCCCACTAAATAAAGGAATAACTTTCAAAATAATAATATAGCCCGAATTCAGGATTGTCAAGAACTGCAAGGGAATTTTAGCAGGAGGAATCCGCAATGCAACGCAGGTTTAAGGTCGTCCTCACGTGGGATAATGAGGATAAAGTATATATTGCCACCGTACCTGCTATTCCTGGTTGCTCTACCTTCGGTGATACAAAAAAAAAAGCCCTTGCCATGGCCGAGGACGCCATTAAGGTTACACTGGGGGGGCTCGCTGCTACCGGGCAGCCGCTGCCTGAAAGTGATGTTGATGTAAGTATTGCCGAGGTAGTGGTTCCCGCATAGCGATGAGGTGCGACCAGATGTTGACAATTAATATTTCCGGTTATATTATAAAGAGGAATATTGGTAATACGGCGCTTGTGCCTCGTCTGTCGGGGTTTCGTTTAGGGCCCATGAAGTTGCTGTAACAACTTCATGGGCTTTCCACTACTTCCGCCGGTCCGTTATCCGGACAACGAGGGTCAGCAGAAGGACAACAGCTATGACGGTTTGTATGGCATCTGAAATGGCGATCATTTCTGCCCCACCCCCTTTCGAGTTGTAATAACCCCGGCAGGTGAGGCCCGTATACCAATATTCCAATCTACATTGTACCACAAATCCCCTCAAATTTTGGCATATTTTGTTTTGCCGAAAGATATTCTCATACAGAAATTACAAAGCTCTACTTGCTTACCTCACTCCACTCCGGGCCAGCGCCGGGGTTTTGTTTTTTTTGGGCAACCGCCAGGGTCGCCCCTAGGCCACCGTATGCCCCCGGAATAACCTGGCAACAATAGGTAATATGTAAAACTTGAAACGGAGAGATCCGGTGGAACATTTAGTAATCCGCGGCGGCAAACCGCTGACCGGCACGGTGCGGGTCAGCGGTTCAAAAAACGCCGTTTTACCGATTATAGCCGCTTCGCTGCTGCCCAATTCCCCCTGCACCCTCGAAGACATCCCTGATCTGGCGGATGTCCGGACCATCTGCCAGGTGCTGATCCACCTGGGCGCGAAAATTGAACGCCACGGCAGCAACCTGGTGATCCATCCGCCTGAAAAACCTGCCAGCGAAGCGCCTTATGACTATATGCGCCAGATGCGGGCGTCATTTTTGGTGCTGGGCCCCCTGCTGGCCCGCACCGGCTGCGCCACCGTATCCCTGCCCGGCGGCTGCGCCATCGGCAGCCGCCCCATCGACCTGCACCTGAAAGGGATGCACATGCTGGGCGCGGACATTGAGTATGGCTACGGATGCGTGCGGACAATTGCCGGCCCGGGCGGATTGCAGGGGGCCAGGATTTACCTGGACTTTCCCAGCGTGGGAGCGACCGAGAATATTATGATGGCTGCGTCCCTGGCCGGCGGGCAAACAGTGATCGAAAACGCCGCCGAAGAGCCCGAGGTGGTGGACCTGGCCAACTTCCTGAACGCCATGGGCGCCAAAATCAAGGGCGCCGGGACCAAGGTGATCAAAATTACCGGCGTGACGGAATTGACCGGGGTCAGGTATTCCGTGATCCCGGACCGCATCGAAGCCGGCACCTTCATGATCGCGGCGGCCGTTACCGGCGGCGACGTGCTGGTGGAAAACGTAATCGCGGACCACGTCAAGCCGCTGATGGCCAAGCTGGGCGAGACAGGCGTGACAATCAGGGAAGAAAACAGCGGCCTCCGCGTGACTGGCTGTGCCGAATGCCGGGCCGTGGACATAAAGACCATGCCCTACCCCGGCTTCCCCACCGATTTGCAGCCCCAGATCATGGCCCTTTTAGCAGTATCACGGGGCACCGGCATAGTCACCGAAACCGTGTTTGAAAATCGCTTTATGCACGTCAACGAGCTAAAACGCATGGGCGCCCGGATTAAAGTGGTCAGCGCCGGCCGCAGCGCCGTTGTTCAGGGGCCGGTGGATTTAAGCGGCGCTTACGTTAAGGCCACCGACCTGCGGGCCGGAGCGGCCCTGGTTTTAGCCGGCCTTAAAGCGGACGGCGAAACCACCGTGGGCAACGTGCACCACATCCTGCGGGGTTACGAGCACCTGGTAGAAAAACTGCGCGGCCTGGGAGCGGATATACGCCCCCACCAATGGGAATAATAGGTAATAATACTTTTCCTCATTGCATATATCTATGCGTGAGAACAAGCTTTGTTACCGGAAGGCGGGCGTAAAATGCGCAGGATCTTTTTACTCACCTTAATACTGGCCTTACTGTTGATTTTCGGCCTGCCCTATATCACCAACCGGACCACGGAACCGCCCGTCCGGGAAGAGGGCGCCGTGGTGCGGCTTTACAGGCATGATACCGGTGAAGTGGAAAAAATTCCCCTGGATGACTATGTCACCGGCGTGGTGGCCGCTGAAATGCCGGCGGAGTTTCCCACCGAGGCGTTAAAAGCCCAGGCGGTGGTAGCCCGGACATACATCGTCAAACGGATGCTGGCCGGCGGCGTAAGCAACAGCTGCCATCCCGGCGCCGATACCTGCGACGACCCGGCTCACGCCCAGGCCTGGCTGCCGCGCAGTGCGTTAAAAGAACGCTGGGGCACGCTCAAGTACTACCATTACTATTACAAAATCCGCATGGCGGTGGACGATACCGCCGGAGAAACCGTCACCTTTCAAGGCCAGCCCATTGACCCGGTTTTTCACTCCTCCTGCGGCGGACATACCGAAAACTCTGAAGACGTATGGAAATTCGCGGTGCCTTACCTGCGGGGGGTGGAATGCCCGTATGACGCGCCGCCCGAACCTGTACGCAGCGTGACCATGCCGCTGGACGGAGTTGAAAAGGCGCTGGGGGTCACTTTAAGCGCCACCGCCGCATCCGGGGGAGCAGGCCTGTTCCAGGTGGTGGAAACCACCGCCTCCGGCAGGCCCAAAACAGTGCTGGCCGGCGAAAACCGTATTTCCGCCGCCGACATGCGTCAAAAGCTGGGCTTGCGTTCCACCAATTTTACCTGGAACCTGGACCAGGGTCAGGTTACCTTTACCACCACCGGCTACGGCCACGGCGTCGGCATGTGCCAGTACGGCGCCCAGGGTCTGGCGGACCATGGCAAAAATTATAAAGAAATAATCAAACACTATTACTCGAACGTAACAATTAGTAAATTATAACAGCCGCCCAACCTCTGCATGATAACCAACCTCAAAGGCCAAAATAAAACAAACGCCGGCAAAAAACACATATGCAATGCCCCCGGGCGACCGCGAGGGTCGCCCCTGCAAAAACGGAGGTGGTTTTAACATGTGGCCTTTTGAAAACAGGCTAAAGGATCAGGACGCGGTGGAAAGATATCGCCGCTGGCTGAAGCGCTGGCTGCTTGACGGCCGCAAGGAACCGGTTCTCGATAAGCTTTCGCGTTTAAAAACGGTGTGCTGAGGAAATCATTTTGAGAATAGTCTGAAAGCATTTCTCCCGCCCCCCCGCATATAATGTTATATGTTTTTCGCTAAATGCCCGGGGAGGTAAAGAGATGCAGGAGTACATCCAAAAGCGGGTGCTGGAAGTATGCGCCTACATTTTAGAAACCCAGTCCACCGTCCGGCAGGCAGCCATAATGTTCGACGTCAGCAAAAGCACCGTGCACAAGGACATGACCGAAAGGTTGCCCTCATTAAACAAGGACCTGGCCAACCAGGTGCGCAAGGTTCTAGAGTACAATAAATCTGAAAGACACCTGCGCGGGGGAGAAGCCACCCGAAAAAAATATCGCCGGAAATAACAATAAAATTTAAAAATTGTAGAGGAATTTGTCCAAACAGGTAGAAATATATACCAAATTATTTGTTCCAGTTAAAAAATTAACTAAAAGGGGACAAGTTCTTATGTTCCATTTGCATACTGATATCGGCATCGACCTGGGCACCGCGAATATCCTGGTGTTTGTCAAGGGCAGGGGCATAGTGCTGAGAGAACCGTCGGTGGTGGCGATGGACAGAACCTCGGGCAAGGTAATAGCGGTGGGCGCCGAAGCCAGGCGCATGCTGGGACGTACTCCGGGTAACATTGTGGCTACGCGTCCTTTACGGGACGGCGTAATTGCCGATTACGACGTCACTGAAAAAATGCTGCGCTATTTTATCTCCAAGGCTGCCGGCAAACGGTTGTTATTCAGACCCAGGGTAATGGTTTGCATTCCCTCGGGCGTCACGGGAGTGGAAGAAAGGGCCGTCAAACAAGCCGCCGTACAGTCCGGCGCCAGCCAGGCCCACGTGATTGAGGAACCGCTGGCCGCGGCTCTGGGAGCGGGGTTGGATATTTCCCAGCCCGGCGGCATCATGGTGGTGGACATCGGCGGCGGGACCACCGACATAGCTGTACTGTCCCTGGGCGGGATTGTGCAGAGCCTTTCTTTGCGGGTGGGCGGCGACAAGTTCGACGAGGCCATCATTAAATACGTCCGGCGGGAGTTCAACCTGGCCATCGGCGAACGCACCGCGGAGGAAATCAAGATCGAAGTGGCCGACGCCTTGCCCAACGGCGGCCAGCCGCTTTCCATGCGGGTGCGCGGCAGGGATTTGGTGGACGGCCTGCCCAAGGAAATTTTAATTACCAGCGAAAATATATATTACGCCATTAAAGAGCACCTGCAATCGGTGGTGGGCGCGGTAAAAGAAGTGCTGGAGCAAACCCCTCCGGAACTGGCCGCCGATATTGTGGACAAGGGTATCGTGCTTACCGGCGGCGGGGCCATGCTGCGTGGGCTGGACAAGCTCCTGGCCAGAGAAACCGGGCTCAACGCCTTTCTGGCCGAAGACCCCCTCTCCTGTGTGGCCGTAGGCACCGGCCGGGCGCTGACCATGTTGAACGTGCTGAACGCCCAGCACAAAAGAAGGCTGATCAGGAAGGCCATCAAACAAAAAGTATACGCCGGTTAAATAAAATTTTTTGATGATGCCAACAAGAGGACAGGCTTCGAGGCTGCTGACACCTAAACTTTTACAGTGGCCGACAAGCCTTTTTTGTTTTTTTTTGTGTAGGGGCGCCCCTTGCGGGCGCCCGCAGGGGGAACAAAACTGCCGGCGTTGCCGTCCATACATAAGTTATGCAATAACTGGCTCGATCAGATGATTATTACCAAAAGGAAAGAAACTTTTTCTGTCGAAAGTGTAAAAAAACTCCTTATCTGCAACAAAAGAAAGCGCAACGGGGAGATTTTCTTTTGTGCGTCGAAAGACGGGGGTGACGGGCACGTTCAATTTCAGACGGTTATGGATCATACTTATAATTATCGCCGCCATTGCCGCTATTGGTTTATACGATAACAAGCCGGATACAAATAATGACCATACAGCCATAAATAATAACCAGCCGGAGAATGTCGAATCCGCCCCCGTGGAGTTATATCTCGTTGAGCTTGAAAAAAACCTCGACGGCAGTGAAGTACCCCGGATCAGGCAAATGGTTGAATGGGCGGGGGAACTGCACAACTCTTTATTGCCCGTGCGCATGAATGCCGGACAGGCTGAGGCGCTGGAGGAATTGACGTTCATTAAAAGCGTTTCCCTTTACCCCGCGGAACGGAAATTATCCGGGGAGCTTAGTGCGCCATCCGGTGAGGCCGATCCGGACGGCGCCGGTGACGCCGGTCAAAACGGCATGCTGGAAGCCGTGGTTACCCTGGTAGCCGAGAGTGATAAGCAAAACGCGACGGAGCTGGTGGAAAGCCTGGGCGGCGCCGTAACGTCCGGCGCCGGAGAACCGGGGCGCTACCTGCGGATAAAAATTCCCCGGGCCGCCCTGGAGCAATTAAAAGCTTCGTCAGCCGTTTTATATATCGAGCAATACAACCGGCCCGAACTGCTCAATGACCGGGCCAGGGATATTGTGGCCGCCAGGCCGTTGGCCGTTAATAATTTTATCACGGATAGCGCGTTAAACGGCAGCGGACAGATTATCGGCCTGGCCGACAGCGGACTGGACACCGGCTCCATGAGCAACCTGCACCCGGACCTGGAAAACCCGGCCGGCGGCAAGCCCAAGGTGCTCATGCTTAAATCCTGGGCCGGTGTTGAAACCCCGGCCGACACCGAAGGCCATGGCACCCACATGGCCGGTACCCTGGTGGGCGGCGGAAAGGCGTCCGGCGGCAAATACGCCGGTCTGGCCCCGGAAGCCAACCTTTACTTCCAGGGTATTGTAGACGCTGAAGACAACCCGGCCCCGCCCCTGGATCTCCGGACACTCTTTCAGCCCGCCTATGAGGCCGGCGTACGGGTACACGTAAACGGCTGGGGCAGGAAAAAGAATACGTATAACAGCCCGGCGGCCCAGATAGATAATTTTGTTTTTAACCATCCGGACTTTTTGGCGGTTTTCGCGGCGGGCAACTCCGGCACCCAGGCGGGCGGACTCACCACCGAGGCCAACAGCAAAAACGCCCTTACCGTGGGGGCTTCCCTGAGCCCGCGCCCCGTATTCGATAATGTAACCGGCGGTACCGCCTCGGTGGCGGGCTTCTCCAGCCGGGGCCCGGCGGAGGACGGGCGCATCAAGCCCGAACTGGTGGCTCCGGGCACCAACATAATTTCCACCGCTTCCCGGGTGGTGGAAGGCAGCCTGCCCGGCAGGCCGGAGTACACCACCATGCATGGGACCAGCATGGCCTCGGCGGTAACCGGCGGCGCCGCGGCCCTGCTGCGGCAATACTTCCAGGAAAAAGCCGGTATGCGGGAGCCCTCGGCGGCCCTCCTGAAAGCGGCATTAATTAACGGCGCGCAGCGTCTGGAAGGAACGCCCGGGGCGGCGGGCTTCGGCCTGCTGGACATCGGCAGTACGGTTATGGCCCTGGAAAACCGGCTTTTCGACGTGGCGGACAACGCAACCGGCGTGTCCGCCGGGGACAGCATAACTTATGAACAGACAGTTGCCCACGGCGGCGCGCCCTTCAAAGCCACCCTGGCCTGGACCGACCCGGCCGCCGCTCCGGGTTCCCCCCTGACCCTGGTTAACGACCTGGACCTGGAGGTAATTGCCCCGGACGGTAAAAAATATTATGGAAACGATTTTGATGCCCGGGGACTGCGGGACGGCCGCAATAACGTGGAGCAGGTATATATCCCCGACCCCCAGCCGGGGACCTATAAAATCATCGTGCGGGGCGAGTCCCTCATGGAGGACACTTCGCGCGGCCAGGGCGTCACCCAGGATTACGCCCTGGTATTCGGCCGCTTGCCCGCCCGGGAGGTGGCAGGCGAAGTCACCGGAGAGGGTATCCTTCTGGCTGGAGGAAACACTCTGGCCCAGCCCGAAAGCTTGTCCGTCCTGGTCAATGATGAATTACTGCCCGGTGAAAACCTACCCCCAACCGGCGCCGATCTATATCTGACCGGTTCGCCCGAGGACCCGGGGCAGGTTTACGCGGTGGCCCGCACCGAGCGGGTGGACGGTATTAAGGCGCTGACGATAAACAATCTGCCGGTTCTGGTCCGGGTGAATCTCGAATACCGGGAAGGCGGGCGCGCTATCGACAGCAGGGCCCGGGACGCCTTAATCCTCAACGGCTGCCCGGTGGACGGCGGGCAGACAATTCCGCCGGGCGTCAGCTTATACAGCTATGTGAACCCGCGCTCGCAAACGATATGGAGAGCGGAAATAACCAGCCGCGAGGAAAGCGGGATCTATGCCTCCTATGACCCGGCAAGCAGGCAAATTAAGCTGCTGGACCATGAAGAACCTTACACCCTGGCCGAACAGGCCTCGGTTTCCTTTACCGATGTAATAGTGGACGGCGACCCCGCCGAGCTTCCCTTCGGCGCTTCCGCTTCCGCCGGCCTGGACAATCTCCTGCCGGGCATGCCGCTGAATATCGCCCTGGGCGCCGACGGCAAGGTATACAACCTGTCGGTGAAGCGAAACATGGTCATAGGCAGGGTAACCGGATTGGAGCCCGGCAAAGGTACCCTGGCGCTGTCGTCCGGTTCCGGGTACCATGTCATAAGCGGCATTAAAATTACCCGGGACGGGGCGCCCGCCGGGCTGGAGGATATTAAAAAAGGCGACCTGGCCATGCTGGACCTGATTCCCGGTTCCGGCCAGGTGCTGGGCCTGACTGTTTATTCAGACGTAATGCACGGCCGGGTAATTTACACCGAAAATGACACCCTGTACCTGATGGAAAATAACAAAGGGTTCGACATGTTCAGGTTCCACCCGGAAGTCAAGGTGTTCAGATGGGGAATGTCCTCCGGCACCGCCATTTTAAGCCCCGGACAGTGGGTGCGGGCCGTCAGGGATCCGGTATCCGGACAGGTCCTGCGGGTGGACGTCGCCGAGTATGCCGGCAGGGCGCAGAGTGTTTTCGATTCTTTCTACCCGGCGACAAACCTGGTTAAAACAGCGGACGACGATTCATTCCGGCTTAGTTCGGTAACAAAAATTACCAAAGACAACATTCCGGTGCGGGCCGGAGACCTGCTGCCCGGTGAACCGGTCAGCGTCATCTCGCTGTACGGCCCTGACGGCGGCAAAATCGCAGTCGCCCTGGAGGCCCAAACCCTTCCGGAGGCGGAGACCCCCGGGTTAAGAGTGCAATCCACCATCCCCTTCGAAAGCTTTTCCATGGTTACCGGCAGCACCACGGCGTCCCGTCTTTACGCCTGGTACCCGGACGGAAGCAGTGAAGAAATAACTATCGCGGCAGGGGAATTTTATTACCCGGTGCAGGCGGATAAGGCCGGAGAAATCAGGTTGACGGCCGTGGACGGCAAAACCGGCGGGGTTGCCTCTGTGAAGCTGAACCTGCCCAGGCAGGAAAAAAGCTTCTCCGATATTGAGAACCACTGGGCGGAAACCGACATTCGCCAACTGGTGTCCCGGGGCATGTTAAGCGGGTACCCGGACGGCAATTTCGGGCCGGACAAGGCCATCACCCGGTTGGAGTTTACCGTTATGCTGGCCCGCCTGCTGGGGACCGGCGGCTCCACAGCGGAGCTGCCTTACAAAGACGCGGATAAAATCCCGGACTGGGCGAAAAAATCCGTGGCCCTGGCCTGTCTCCGGGGGTTGGTGCAGGGATACGAAGACAACACCTTCCGGCCGCAGGACTTCATCACCAGGGAAGAAGCAGCGTCCCTTCTGGTACGGGCTTACGATATTTTAGAGGGCCTTCCGGAGCTGCCCGGTGCAAGCCCGCCCTACGCCGACGGGGAAGCCATTGCGGAGTGGGCCCGGGCAGCGGTGCGGCAGGCCCGTCAGTTGGGGCTGTTCACAGGCCGGGCCGAAAACCGTTTCACGCCCAAAGCGAACATCACCCGGGCCGAAACCGCCGCCTCACTGAACCGTTTTCTTTTCGCACTAACAGTTGAAAGGACAGTCGAAAGTCCAAAGTCAAAAGTCGAAAGTTAAAATAAAAAAAGTCAAAAGTCTTTTAAATGGACTTTTGACTTTCGACTTTGGACCTTAGACTGTATTTAATTTTCCAGCAGTAATATAATCGTTTTCTTCTTGGACTCCTGGTCCCAGGCTTTTAACTGCGACATGATGCCGGTTATCTTAACCTGCAGTTGTTCTCTTTCATTCGCGTCAGTGGAAGCCTCGAACTGGTTTTTCAGCGACCGCACCTGTTCCACATTTTTATTATACTCGTCGGCTATGCTGGTTTTCGAGCTTTCCGTGGTAACCACCTGCCCCAGACCGGACAGATTTTCCAGCAGTGTCTCGAACCGGCTGTTGTCAACTACAATTTTCAGGCTTTCCTGGCTTCCGGTTTCAACGTCTTCGGAAGCAATAACCTCGTACCCCGCCTCGGCCTCGTTAATATACTCCAGCGTTTGCTCACGCACCGCGTCGAAGTCGTCCACCTTCATCCGCACCAACGTGCGTTCAACAACCCGGTCTTTACCGGTGTTCATCAGCTCCGCTTCGCCCATATCAATTGCCTTGCCGGTGCTATTACCCTCTAAACCCGGATCAGCCGGGTCTTGCTCGTTATTTTCACCTTGCTGTGGGCCGGTTTTGGCCGGGTCGTCCACGCCGGTCTGCACTTCCGGATCATTTGGCTGCTGATTGGGTTCCACCTCAGTGTTATTATTGGGGTTTGTGGCAATAATACTTGGCGGGTCAGTATTAACCACCTGCGGGGCTGCATTGATCCCCCACTGGAAATAACCCGTGGCCGCCCCCGCAGACACCAGCAAAAGCGTTGCCGCGGCGGCCATGCCGCGCCTCCACCGGGCGGCAATCACATGCCAGCCGCTATTTTGCCGTTCCGGGAGCTTAGTCAGCACTGCCTTGGCGAACCCCTCCGGAGCTTTAAGATCCCCGAAATCTTCCCTCAGCGCGGCTCCGGCCGCTTGCCAAAAGGCCGCCTCTTCCCGGCAGGACTCACAGTGAAAGAGATGATCTTCAATTGTTTTGGCCACGGAGGCTTCAATTTCGCCGTCCAGCCAGTCCGGTATCAGGTTTTTTACCTGTTTGCAATTCATCCCTTTTCACCTCCCGCCAATAACAGTCTAAAGTCCCCAGTCGCAAGTCTAAAGTTGTAAGTTTTATTAAGTCATTGACTTTGGACTTTCGACTTTGGACTTTCGACTGATTGGAATGCCGTTTTTAGAAGCCAGTTTTGTTATTTCTTTTTTTAGTGTCTGCCGCGCCCTGTTGATCCTGGACTTGATAGTGCCCAGGGAACAATCCAGCATTACGGCAATTTCATCGTAGGAATAGCCCTGTATTTCCCTCAGCACCAGAACAGCTTTGTGTTCGGCGGATAACTCTTCAAGGGCCTCCCGGATCATGCTCCGGAATTCCTTCTTTTCATAAGCATCTTCCGGGCTGTCGGTATCCGAAGCCACCATGCGGGGCATTTCGCCTTCCCGGGTTTGGACCGGGTTATCCAAATAAACATCGGGCCTTCTTTTGCGTTTTTCATTAATAGACAGGTTTACAGCAATCCGGTACAGCCAGGTGCCGAAATCCGCCTCGTTGCGAAACGACGGCAAAGAACGGTAGGCTTTGATGAATACGTTTTGGGCCAGATCCTCGGCGTCGGCCCGGTTGCCGGTAAGCTGGCAGCTCAAAGTATAAATTCTGTCCTGGTACATATTTACCAGTTGCTCGAAGGCCCTGGTATTTCCCTGCTGGGATTGCTTTACCAGGAGCTTTGTGTCGTCCAAAGGGAAAACACCCCCCGGGCCTTAAGCTCCGGATTATTCCTTAGACACAGGTATGTATAAAAAAGTTCCGGGCCAGACCAAAAAAGTTTTCAGTCGGAAGTCATTAGTTAACCTAATGAATAATTTATCCTAAATCCAAACATATTTCAAAGGGTTGTGCTGGCATTGCGACCTGTTTTTTCATATATAACATTTTTCAATCAATAGAACAAGCGTTTGACTAAAAATTATTATTGCTTTATGATATACTTAATCAATAATAAAGGGATGATGCTATGGCGGAATATGACCTGATTATAAAGGCTATAGCAGGGCGGTATAGCCAACAGATTGCAGCCTTTGTCAGGGGTGCTGAAGTGTCGGTGGAGTCCATCCAGAATACCGATAAAGAAGCGGTAGCCGTACAGCGCAACTCCGATGTGCTATATAAAATTCATGAAAATGGATATGAATACATAATGCTGTTAGAGTTCCAGGCCCGGCCGGACAAAGACATGCCCAGGCGGTTGCTGGAATATATGGCAATGCACCATCGTCGGCACCAAAGGCCCATTTACCCGGTGGTGATTAACCTTACCGGCAGCGATCGACTGCGGAACGGTCATTATACCGTAGACTGTCTGGAATTAGCGGTGCTGGAATTTAACTACCGGCAGTTAAACTTACAGGATATGCCCGGGCAGGACTTTTTGTACAAAGGACCTGTGGAATTATTGCCCTTGGCTCCATTGATGAAGCAGGAAGATCTACCGGAAACAGTCCTGGAGAAATGTGCCCGGCGGTTTGATGAAGAAGTTGAGTCTGATAATGACAGGGACACTCTATACGCTGCGTTGGCTACGTTATCTTCGTTGAAGTTTTCAAAAGAAGTAATCCTTAAAATACTGGGGGTGATAAAGTTGGAGAACCTTCCGCTGTTTGACGGTATCCGGGAAGAATGGATGGCTAAAGGCGAAGCCAGAGGCGAAGCCAGAGGCGAAGCCAGAGGCGAAGTTAAAGGCCGGCTGGATGCACTTATTGATTTGCTTGAAGTAAAATTTGGTATGGTGCCGGAAGATTTGCGAAGCCAGCTTTCAAAAATTAAAGACTTAGGGACCATTAAGGAAACGATGCGTAAAGTTGTAAATGCCGGAACAATAGATGAATTTACCGGAATGCTGAAAAATTGAAGGCGTAACGCCGAAGGCCGCCGGGTCAATCCCGGTGAGAATGAATGAAGCCCCTGGAGAAATCCAGGGGTTAGCTCTTTTCTATAGCCCAAAATCCCATAAAAATGTTTTAGACTTTCGACTTTCGACTTTTGACTTTCGACTGTCCAAGCTGTTGTTTTAGTGCTGTTTGAAGTGCTTGAGAAAAGTTAATGCCGGCTCTCTCAGCTTTGATGTTTAGCCAGTTTGGAACAGTTAGGGTCTTTTTGACCGCACGGTTATCATTTTCTTTGCGGTACGTGTCAGTGTCTGCAACGATTAAGCTGATAAATTGAGGGGAATCCAGGGTTAACTTTTCAGAGGGAGCAGGAATGTTTTCTTGATTATCCTCTGCGTCACATAACCACATAGTTGCGGCATCTTCAGCCATTTCAATAGCATCCGCCAAGTTTTTTCCGCAAGTAATGCACCCAGGCAAATCAGGAATGCGAACATCATATTCATCGGAAGGCAGAGGAGTAAATATAGCAGGATAAACGTATTTCATATTAAATTAACCGCCTTTCATTTTTATAACAGGCTATTTCAGCCCTGCCTGTTCCAATATCCCTTGAGCTGTATATTCGTTTATTTCTTTATGCCGCGGAAGTGGGATTTTTATCCCGGGTTTGTTAGGGTGTTTAGCCATGTCGTGTCTTTTGCCGGGTGTTATTTCCCATCCGGCGGATCTTAGCTTTTTTTCGATATCCCGTCTCTTCATCCCCTCACCGCTTGTTGACAGTGTAACACGTATTAATACGTATGTAAATACTGCTTCTAACAAATTACAAGTTAGTATATATAAAAATATTTTGCTGCTCAAGGAACTTTTGGCTGACATCCCAGGTCTAAATACAGTCTGACACGGATCAGTAAACGGACTTTTGACTTTTGACGCAAAAAAAATTGTAAAAATTTTTTTTGCCTTGGAACTTTTGGCGCAAACTATGTGTCTAACAAAACGAGTCTGAACAAAGACATGCCAAATCAGTATAACTAATGCAGCGCAGCCAGGGCGAACAAGACTTGCCGCCCGAAGCAATACATAACACTATTGCAAGATTATTATAACGAAGATATAATAATCCATATGTTCTTAGAGAAGTTTATCACAAGGGAGCAAAGCGGCAAAGCCGCTTCTCTATAGCAGCAAGTTAATAAGTTGATTGATACCTGTTGGAGGGGGGATGCGCAAATATAGCAACAGTTTCTTTGCACCGGGCCGAAAGGCCAAAACATTATTTCAAGGAGGGAAACAGATTTGCGTAAAGCGCGGAACAAAAAATTCTCACTTTTAATGGCTCTTGTATTTGCGTTCACCGTGATTTTCCCGGCGGGCGCGGCGTTTGCAACTGATTATTCTACTTTTAACAGCGGATTTAAGTATGTTACAACCGGTAAAAATGTACCAGCCGGAACTGCAAGTGCAGTTTATAAGGACGCAGGCGACGCTGATGAATTTTATTTTGAAGTAATTTTGCCGGAAGGCGTGGAGTATACTGAAAAGCCGGTCGATGATGAGAATCTTGATGAGTATGTTAGCACAGGGACTTTTGTTAGTTCCGACAGCAATAGGTTAAAGGTTGAAGTTGGAAGTTGGGCTTCAGGAGATAAAGTAACCTTTAAATTTAATGTAGAAGACTTTAGCGCACTTAACATTCCAAAAGATTTTACAGGTAATCTTGATGTAGAATTAATAGCTTACGGTGTTAACTCCAGCACCGGCAATATTGAATGGTCTGAAAGTGATGATCTTACCATTGCTAAGGTTGCCGGCGATGATATTACAATTAAAGCCGGTACTGTGAAAAAAGTTTCAGCAGGCGGGAATAAGTCAGTTGCCAAGATTACTGTTGAAGAATCCAAAGCAGGTTCAATTGCAGCAACTGCGAAAGTTAAATTAATAATTGAAACTGACGATGTGGAGTTCCACAGTGGAACTTCTGTTGTGGGGCAAGATGGTATCGTTGTACCTGCGGGAAGTATAACACAAGATTCAGATGGTAACGACACTATATATGAAGCTACTGTAAGCACTCCGGCTACTACATTCCCGGGTACAATAACATTTACTCCTAAACTGAACATCTCTCCGAATGTGGATGGCGACATTGAAATTACTGTTGAAGTAGACAACCCTGCCGGATATGATGATAAAGATGAGACTGTCACGGTAGCCACTGTTGGTGATGTCACCATGGAAGTTAAAGACCTGGAAGATAACGATAACGTGGTATATGCCGGTCAAGACAAAGAGTTGGATGTTACATTTACCTTGGCCACCACTGATGGCAGCAGCTTTGTAGAAGGTGATATGATCACCTTCCAGTTGGGTAGCGGCAAATTTGCTTCTGATCCGACCGTCGATGGCACTGGTACTGTAAAACGTTATGATGAAAACAAGGCGTTTTACTATACTGTCGGTGCTAATGAAGGCGATGAGTTGGATATTGAAAATATCAAGGTTTCATTGAAAAACGAGGCTGAAGCCGGTGATTTAACTTTAACCATCGGCGGCGATTACGGCGACCTTGAGGAAATTGTGATTGCCACCGCAGCTAAGCCTTACACCGTAACTGCTGATAAGCCCGCCATTATGTCCGAAGCCCTCGGTCAGGCGGCTGGTGACATCACCATCACAGAGACTGACGGCGGTGCGATGAGCACTAGCGAGTTTGTCTATGTTGAGCTTCCGTCCGGTCTTGAACTAACCGCCAAGCCCAAAATTGAGGTAACTGAAGGCAACGGCGACGCTGAAATTAGCAGCTATGACGATGATTTCTTCGTAATCAAAGTCACCAAGAAGAGCAGCAGCAGCAAGCCGACCACCTACCGTGTCTACAACCTCAAGTACGATACCGGCAAACTGGCACTGGCCGGCGATGTAGTGCTTGAGTTCTCAGGTGACGTTGCTGGCGGTAAAGACGACACCGTAATGACCACAGTGGCCAACGCCACCGTCGTTGACGGCAATGTTGTTACCGCTTCCTTCAAAGTTGGTGACGAGGGCGTAACCATCCTGAACGGCCGCACTCTGGTACAAGTTAATATGCTGTGCGATGTGCTCGGACTGCAGAAGAGCTGGGATGAAGCCACCAAGACCGCTTATTTCGTGAAGGAAGGCAAAGTAGTGGCATTCCCGATGGGTGAAAACGCTATCTACATCAATGGTATCAAGATAACTGTCGACCAGGGCGGCAAGATAGTTAACAATTACACCTACGCCACTCTGCGCGGTATCCAAATGGCCTTTGGCGGCGAGCTCACCTGGGATGACACTACCAAGACAGCTACTTTCAATTTCAGTAAGTAATTAATTACAGTAAGTAATCGCATTAACCAAGTAGTTAAAGAACCCGGGTTTCAATGAACCCGGGTTCTTTACACACAAGAACATTAAGTGCAGGTATTGACTTACCATCTAACCCACGTTATACTTAAAAAGGAAAATAGTTAACTAGTTTAATTAATTTAGGAGTGAACACTTTGCGCCGGTTAATGACGATTCTCTTGCTTAGCTTTTTTATGGTGTTGGGGTGCGGCATAAGTGCATTTGCAGCCGACGATGAGCAAGCATTAAGCGAACCCTCAAACGGGCTTACCTTGGAAAAAGCCGTTGAGCGTGCTCTTACGGCCAGTACAGCATTGGAAAAGGCCGAAAAGGACGTTGACCGGGCGTGGGAGGTTCGCAGTTCGTTAAGGGAAGCATACGCATCAGGCGCCGGTACAGTATCAGTAGGTGACTTATATGCGAGTCTCCCGGGCGCCGACGATTATTTCCTTCTTTTCTTAAGTTCCAACGGCCAGTGGTCAATCAGCAAAAAGTCCCTTGAAATGACTCAGGATTTAATTGTTCTGCAAACTAAAAGCAACTACTATGATATTATTAAAAAGCTGCATAAAGTGGAGATAACCGGGGTATCGTTGCAAAAAGCGGAAGACGATTATCGTATCGCCAGGGCCAAAAATTTGGCCGGTATGGCCACTGATCTGGAAGTAAAGGCGGCTCAAAGTTTGCTGGAAACCGAGAAAAGCTCCCTGGAACTGGCCCGGGCCGAGCTTGAAAATGCCTACCGCAAATTAAATAAGCTAATTGGTTTGGGGCTGGAAGAACGGCCGGATTTGGTTACGCCAATTGAGTTTGAAAAGCTTGAGGTTCCTTCCATTGAAAATAAAGTCGCGTGGGCTCTTTCTCCCAATAGTAACCCTTACCTGTGGAGTAAAAAGGAAGGGTATGAAATCACCAAATACACCTGGACTACCACCGAACCGGATGAAGCCGGGCTGATCGACAAAGAAAAGGCTTCCATTACTTACGATGAAGCCAGGCAGGATACCCGTGATAAGGTTTATGAGCTGCATGATACTTTAAAGACCTTGGAAACATCTTATGTATCGGCCTTGGAGGGATTGGCGGCGGCTGAGGAAGGCCTGCGGGTAACTAAAGCAATGTATGAAGCCGGTCTGGTCACCAAGAACGATGTTTTAGATAATGAAGTAGCCTTAAATAAGGTCAAAGACAGCTTGCTGGATATAAAAAGCAAATACGCTCTGACCAAAGAAACATTTGAACACCCCTGGCTGGCTCTTTTATTGGAAGCCGGCGCTTAAAACTCTTAATTTTGCGTTTTCGTTGGTATGGCAGCAATTGGAGGGCAGGCGAACTGCCCTTTTTTGTACTTTACGAAAGTGTTCTGGACATATATATGTCCAAAATTAAGGATTAAAGTACTGAAAAGCGCGCGCTGAGGGAACTGAATGAGCGCGCTTTTTTTGCTGTCGTTAAAAAAATTAATGATTTATATAAATGTGAGGCAGGGATTGTTAAGTAAGCGGTTATTGCATTGGATATGCGATTTTTACCCAATCAAAAAACTCTTTAGGTTTTCCAATGGGTATACCGTAAATATTCTTTAGTATTAACATATGCCGAACATCACTGGACACAATATACTCCGCTTTTCCGGTTACTGCGGCCCACAAAAATGGATCATCATCCCTGTCTGGTGAATGTGGTGGCCAATGATCCGGCATTTCTGGGACTTTATTATTTGGGTGTAAAATAAGATCAAGCAGATCATGCACTTCAGAATCGGAAACATCGGCTTTTTGAGTATACCTTATAGCTAACTTTTTAATTATTTCTTGAGCTTCCAGCAGCATGAATTCGTTCCAGATTAGAAAAAGGTTCCGGAAAGTACGAAGTTAAACAATGGGGTAGCCATGTATAACGAAGGGACAAGTATATTAGTGTCAACTACGATTGGAACGGCGGTTTTTCTTGATTTCATAAAAGGCCTCATGAACGTCCTTTTCTAAATCTTTTTTGGTGATACCTGCCCTCTTCACTTTTCCCGTTATTTTATTTGATAGAATACGTGCTTTAGTTAAATCTTTGTCCAAATCGCTGGTTCTTTTGGTTGGGAGCACAAAATCCACCCTCTTCTTAAACGATTTTACTATTATTGGTTAAATTATCTCATGGGTTTTTCCCCCTTGTCAACAATACAATTAGGTTTTTGCGTTTTCCTTAGAAAAATCAAGAAAGTGTTATAATCCCAGTTCTGTTTAAAGATTTTTGCATCATTCTTTTTTTGAAAATTATATGTTTTAAGGGAACAAAAAAGCTGGCAACGGAGTCAAACTATAGAAAATGGTATCTATGAGGTGAGTGGAATTGCATCGTTGCTTGAGAGCCTTTTTTTTGTTTGGCCTGCTTTTTGTCTTTGCGGCTCCGGCTGCCGCCGGTTCCCCGGCCAATAGCGTAACCATGCAAATCGGCAGCCCGCAGGCCGAGGTTGACGGCGGGTTTTATGAGCTGCAGGCGGCCCCTTGCATCAAGGACGACGTGACCCTGGTTCCGCTGCGTTTCATTATCGAGGCCTTTGGCGCGGAAGTAACCTGGAATATTGAAGATAAAAGCATTACCCTGCGCCAGGGGGAAAGAGAAATCCGGTTTTGGCCCGAAAAGAGCGAAGCGCTTATAGACGGCGCGGCAAAGACCATGGCCGGGGCTCCGGTGGTGGAAAACGGCGTCACCCTGGTGCCGGTGCGTTTTTTGGTGGAAAACCTGGCTTACGAAGTTAATTTCCAGCCGGTAACCAAAAATATCTTGATTAAGCAGCTGCCGCCCCCGAACCAGCCCCCCGTGGCGGAATTCGAGGTCTTAAAGGACACAGTTGCCCAGGGTGAAACCATGGTTTACACAGACACCAGCTTTGACCCGGACGGGGACGAGTTGACGGAAAGCAAGTGGACGGGCAATGAAAGGGCGTTCTTTGCCCCGGGGGAATACGAGGTATCCCTGCAGGTCAAAGACCGGCATGGCTTGTGGAGCGAGCCCTATACCAGGGTAATCAAGGTTACCGGTAAAGTCGAGATGGACGAACTGACCTATAACCTGCATCACCCCATCCCCGGCCGGCGCATGGACATGTCCGGCGTTCCCGTGCTGGACATGGAAATTTTAAATCCCGTGGTGATGATGAACAAAGAAAAGATCATGGTCAGCAACAGCCCGGAAACGGTATTGCGGGACGGGATATTGTACAAGGATGTTTTAAGCGGCGAGAACCGCTTGTATTACCATCATTTAAACGGCTCCGGCAAAACTAAAACGATTTACCTGGTGGCCGTCAATCAGGGCAAAGAGCCTGTAAAAATGACGGTGAAGAAATGGGGCGCCGCCGGACCCGGTGATCCCATGGGCGTGGGACGCCTGGCGGCTTACAACTACCTTAATTTCAAGTACCCGGATGTACCGCGGTCCATGGAACTGCTCCCGGGGGAAATGGTAGTCCTGAACGAAAATAGCGGCAATACCGTCAAACCAAACCAGACCACCCACGGCATTTACGGGGTCAGTGTTGAAGGCGACTTGCTGTTCGCGGTGGTGGCGGTAACCAGCCCCGGGCAGCTGGATAATTTTGAAAAAAAGCTCCCTTTGCTGGCGCGGGACGGTCTGCATATCCGGGGCACTTACTTAAGGGCCAACCGGACCGTAAACGTGCGGCTTAACAAGGAGCAGCCCGCCCGGCTGGTGATCGCGGACGGGGAGGACGATTCGTTTTTATACGGCAAGGACGGGGACGTGATTTACCGGAATAAAGGCAACTACGGGTTGTGTTACCGCATCAACATCCGGACCACTCACCGGGTGGGCGTGCTGTTCTCTTCCCGGGGCGGTGTGTTCGCCGGGGCCGGCGCCTGGAACGGGGAAGCGTTCAACCTGCCCGGCGAGGGCATCCTGCAGGCCCGGGAAGGCTGCGTGATTGGAGTGGTTGAACCCGGTCCCGAGACCGTGCTGGAGTTCATTCCCCCCGCCGGGTCGTATTTGCCCATAAACTTGATATTTATTCCTTTTTAATGCGCTCGGGCGACCCTCGCGGTCGCCCGTCTCGCTTAACTACCATTCTTCAAAATCAATTTTGTTGCATCCTGTATAAATAGCCGATTCCATAAGTGTAAGTTCGCTTTTATCTATTATTCCGATAAATTTAAGTAATTCTTTGCCTTTTGTGACCTCTTTCAAACTTGCTTTATTAGGCTTGCTCAGTTGTTTCTTTAAACATATTAAGAATCTCTGCAACAGTAGAGATCTTTAGTAATTTACCTACTTTTTCCTGAGAAAGTTTTTTATCTCCCGTAATAAAATAATCCGGAGCCCACATGTGAGCTGATGCTATAACAGGCACGTCCCATATATCGTCAATAAGATCCAGATATTTATTCAACTGATTGTTTCTAGGCTTAACAATCAAATCCGCATAGTCATTGATCCATTCCACTAAACTTGTATAGTACTCTTCGCACTTTTCCTGTCCGAATTTATCATACAGCACTGATCTTAATTCAAGCAGACAGTATTCGGGCACTCCTATTCTTATTTTATATTCTTCGGCCAATTTTAAAAGTTGCCGGCAACTCCCCCGATAGACAATTGCTGAAAACAGCGTGTTGGTATCAATCGCTATTTTTAACATTTATAGACCCATAGATACTTTCAAATAGCTCTTGACGGTTTTTATCAAGATATGCGCTGAAATCTTCGGGGTCTGGAAAATCTTTTCGTAATTGCGGGCCGATTTGCATTGCCAGCGTATCAATGGCTGTTAGTTTGCGGACATTGATATTTTTGTTATCCTTTACTTCAAAGAGTATTTGGTCTCCCGTACTAAGATTTAAAGCCTTTCTTACTTCACTTGGTATAGTCACCTGGCCTTTGCTTGTAATCTTTGCAACGACAGAAGTTGTAGGAAAAAGGCCATGCTTAATGCGGTTAATGAGCTGGAATTTCTTTGTCTTGAGTTTTTCCATGATAAAAAATACGCCCCCTTACCTCCTTACATTTATACCTACATTATAACCTATAGCAGGCATTGTAAACAACATCTCAGAGAAGAATTGGTTTCTTGGTATTTTTGAGGTGAGTTTTTTAATCACTCCGGGCAGGAGCCGGTCCGCATGGTGTCGAAAGAATACAAAAATAAGTTGAATTTGCCAGGGGAGTGAATATGATCATGAGAAAGCGAACCCTGCCAGGGAGATTATTGGTTGTGTCGTTAACCTTGCTGCTGTCTGTATTTTTCAGCGGGGCGGCATGGGCTGCTTTTTCCGATGTCGGGGCCGGCCATTGGGCCTCGGGTGTGATTCAAACCATGTCGGACAGGGGGGTTGCGGGCGGTTACCCTGACGGAACCTTCAAACCCAACAACACCGTCAACCAGGTGGACGCCATATGCATGACTGTGCGGGCCATGGGCTTACAGGCTTCCTCGTCGGGCACGCTGCCCCAGGTTTCATTTCCTGTTCCCGCCTATGCGGAAAATGATGTCAAGCTGGCGTTGCAGCACGGCTTGATCAAAGATGCCGATCAGTTCAGCGCCTATAGCGTCGCCAACAGGGCCTGGGTGGCCAGGCTCCTGGTGCGGATGATTGGTAAAGAAGCGGAAGCCCGGGAAGAATTGTTAATGCCCTCGTTTACGGATACCTATATCATACCGGACTGGGCCGTGTACTACGTGCGGGTGGCCAAGGACAACGACCTGATTGCGGGCTATTCCGACAACTCATTTAAGCCGGGTAACGGAGTTACCCGGGCGGAGATGGTTTCCTTTTTGGCCCGTGCGGCGAATAAGCTGACCGGTACAACCGGAACAACCGGCGCAACCGGCGGCGTTGCCGTGCAGCAGGCGTCGGGCACTGTAAACGGCTTGATTGTGAAGGTTTACCCCGAAAACGGCGCTTTTGTGGTTGAAGAGGCGGGCGGCAGCCTGAGAACTTTATACCTGCCCGGCGAAGCCTCCGTTTCCGTGGTAGGGTCCAGTTCCCGGGGCTTGAACGCTTTGCAGCCGGGGGACGAGGTAAGTGTCGCCCTGGACGCCGATGGTTATGTCTTGAGCATTGAAGTGAAATCCCGGGGCGGCTATTCGGGCACGGAAGGAATTGTATTCGACCTGGACCAGGAGGCCGGATTGTTGACCCTGCAGTTAAATGACAACCGTTTGCAGCCTTACAGACTGGCCAGGGTTGTAAATGTCACCGCCCAGGGGGTCAGGCTGCCCGCCTTGAGCGATATCATTGCGGGCGATCAGGTCAGGTTAACTATTGAAGACGGCGAAGTGATCGGCATTGAAGTGCTGGAGGTTGCGTCACGGCTCACTGTAACGGGCAAAATTGTGACCATTAACACGGAAAGGAACTTCATTAACCTGGAAGTGGACGGCAAGCTGCAGGTCTACACTTTGCCGGCCAATGTGCAGGTAAGCGTTTCCGGCATGAGCAACGCCTATATTTCCGATTTGCTGGAGGGCGATACGGTATCGGCTGTGGTCACCAGCGGCGAGATAACGTCCCTGACGGTTTCCGGGCGCCAGGCCGGCAATGATTTTACCGCCACCGTGATGGCCGTGGACACGAAAAACGACCGGGTTACCTTAAAGGACCGGACCGGCACATTAAGCATTTACGATGTTTTGAGCAATGCGCGTATTATCGTGGATGACGACGACAAGGCCGAATTAAGCGACCTGAACACGGATATGGATGTAAAAATCCGCCTGATGAACGGTGATATTATCTACCTGGAAACCGACAATAAAATCGGCGGGGTTATTACCAGCATTGACGCCGACAGTTTAATTATGGAATTCCAGCGGGACAGCGGGGAAAGGAAAACCTACTTTATAACCAAAAATGCCGACGTAAACAGCAGGGACGACCGGGACAAGTTGGACGAAATTAGACGGGGCGACTACGCGTCTCTGATATTGTCCGGTGACAAAGTGGTGGAAATAGACCTGCGGCACACCGGCGTTTACCGGGTGGCGACGGTCAGGGATACCGTGGACCGGCTGGACGCGGTGGATGAAGACGGCGACACCGAGCGGTTAAGCATCAGGTCCGGCGTGGATTTGATTATCCCCGGCATCGCTTATCCCGAAGTGGACGATGTAAATAAAGGGGACGTTGTGCGGGCTGTTTTCAGCGGCGATGATTTGGAATCGGTTGAAGTGCTCAGCCCGTTGTACGGAGAGGTTGCCTCCCTTGACCAAGTCAGGAACATTGTTAGTTTAAAGCTGTTCAACGGCGGTACCACCACGGTGAGTTTCGGCAGCGGCAGCCGGATAGACAACGGCAGCAGGGTATACTCGGCGTTAAGCGCCCTGGTCGTGGGTGACAGGGTGGAGGTTGTGGAAAACGACAACGGCGGGTATATGTTCAGGGTTATGGAAAAGGTGTCCGGCAAGCTGGCCTTCAGCGTTAAAGCCGGCGACGAAACCATTTACCTGGCGAAAGGGACCAGCTGGCAGAGATACGATTTGAACAGCGACCCGTATATTCATTACACCAGCGGCAAAACACTGGGCAAAAGCAGTTTAAACAGCGGTTACAGCGTCTCAATGTATATGCTATGGGATATGGTTTACGAGATTGTAGTGGAATAATGTGTTGCATTTTACCACTACATTTAAACTCTGGACACTATGTAGGGGCGCCCCTTGCGGGCGCCCTGCTTTTTTTCATTGACAAGCTTTAGCAAAATAAATAAACTTAACCTAGTTAATCATTAAACTAACAAATAATTTTGCAAACAATACCAATGTAATGGTAGGGAGGGTGATGATTGAAAATTGAAAGAGGAGGTTTTTACCCGTTACTGCGAGCACATGGATGAGATAGGACAGCGTTTTTTGCGCCGGATTCACCGGGAACTGGCCGGCATTATGGATGTGCCTGTAACCGGCAACCAGTTTGTGGTCTTGAAAATAATCAGCAACCGCGGCAAAGCGACCGTGTCCGAAGTGGCCGAAGACCTGAGCGTGTCCTTGAGCGCCGTTACCGCCTCGGTGGACCGGCTGTGCCGGGCCGGGATGGTGGAGCGCCGCCGTTCGGAAGAAGACCGCCGCGTGGTGTGGCTGGAATTGACGGAGCAGGGGCAAAACGTGGTTGATGTCTGCCATAAGGGCAGGATGAGGGTTTTGCAGCGCTACCTGGGGTGCCTGGAAGAAAAGGAACTGTTACATATGATTGACATTCACGAAAAGTTAATCGCCGTCATGCGGCAAGAGGACGAAAAAGACAGTCAAAGGTCGAAAGTCGAAAGTTAAAAGTCCTGAAAATTGGGGAGGTAGTTGGTCATTAAACACAAGGCGGTATATTTATTAATCAGTTTCCTGTTTGCTGTATTAACCGTTGCCGGTTGCGGCCAAAAGCCAAACGAAGCGGAACAGCAGGAAACGGCCGTGCCGGTGCAAATTGCGGCGGTGGGAAAAGGCTCCCTGGCCGGCACCGCCGTGGTCACCGGCAAACTGGAAGCGTTGGAAACGGCCAACGTGGCGCCCGGCGGCCAGGGGGGCAAGGTATACAGCGTTAACGTCAAAGTGGGTGATCAGGTCGCCAAAGGGCAGACGCTGATCACCCTGGAAAATACCACGCTGGCGGCGTCGGTGCGGCAGGCCGAACAGGGCGTGGTGCAGGCGGAAGCGGCCCTGGAACTGGCCGGCATCGCTTATAACCAGGCTGCCGCCAATTACCAGCGCGGCAAGCAGTTGTATGAATCAGGCGCCATTCCCGCCGCCGGGTCTTCGGGATTCGAGACCGCTTTTGAAATACCCTACAAGCAGGCCAAAATAGACTTCGAGCAGATTAAACCGGCCGCATTGGCCAATGCCAAAGCCGCCCTGGACATGGCCCGGGAGCAATACGACAACGCCTTTATCAAGTCCCCCATCAACGGGGTGGTCACCGCGGTCAACGTCAACCCCGGCGAACTGGCCGGCCCGGGCTCGGCCACACCGGTAGTGACGGTGGTCAGCCTGGACAGGGTGGTGGTTAAAGCCACCGTTACCGAAGAGCAGATCAATAAGTTAAAACAGGGGCAGGAAGTGCCGGTGCTGGTGGGCGCCGTTTCCACAGAGCCGCTAAAAGGGGTAATTACCAATATCGCCCTGGCGGCCGATCCCAACAGCAAGGCCTATCCCATCAAAGTGCAGTTGGACAATCCGGAACAGCTTTTAAAACCCGGCATGTTCGCCGAGGTGCAGCTAAAGAGCAATCAGCAGGAAACGCTGCTGGTGCCCAGGGAAGCCGTCGTTAAAACAGGCGGCGCGGATACGGTTTGGGTTGTTGCTGATGGCAAGGCAACCAGCCGTGAGGTTGCCGCCGGCAGCAGCAACGGGGAAAAAATCCAGATTACCGGGGGCCTCGAGGAAGGCGAGCAGGTAGTTATATCCGGTCAAAACCTGCTGCAGGAAAACGCCCAAGTGGAAATAAAGAACCAGGTGAAATAGATTAATGAAAATAACTGATGTTTCTATCAAGCGGCCGATGCTGGTTACCGTGCTGGTAATCATTGTACTTCTGCTGGGCGGGGTATCCTTTTCCCGTTTAAGCATCGACCTGTACCCCGATATGGAATTGCCCATCGCATTGGTGATGACCAATTATTCGGGGGCGGGCCCGGAAGAAGTTGAACAGCAGATTACCAAGCCCATGGAATCGGTGCTCAGTTCGGTAAACAACCTGGATACCATCTCTTCCACCAGCAGCACCGGCAGTTCCATAATCATGATTATGCTGAACTGGGGAGCGGATATGGACTTCGCTTCCCTGGATATCCGGGAGAAGGTTGATATCATTCGTGACGCTCTTCCGGACGGCGCCGGCGCCCCGACCATTTACAAAGCCGACCTGAACATGATGCCCATCGTGCAGGTGGCCGCGCACAGCACCGATTCCATGCGGCTCAAGCAGGTGATGGACGACGTGATCCAGCCCCGGCTGGAACGGGTAAGCGGCGTAGCCAGCGTCTGGCACGTGGGCGGTTGGGAAAGGGAAATCCAGGTGCGGGTAAATCCGGTCAAGCTGAACGGTTACGGCTTGAGCTTGAACACCCTTACCAGCGCCCTGGGCAGCGAAAATATGAATTTTTCCGCCGGCGCCCTGCGGGAAGGCCGGGATGAATTGCTGCTGCGGGTTACCGGTGAATTTGAAAACCTGGACCAGGTGCGCCGGGTGGTGGTGGGTAATTTCGGGGGCTCCCCGGTCTACCTGGGGGACATTGCCGAAGTGACGGACGGGCAGAAAAAAGCAACCCAGATTAGCCGGGTGAACGGCCGGCCGGGCCTGACGCTGATGATCAACAAACAAAGCGGCGCCAATACGGTGGCGGTGGCCAAAGGGGTTAAGGCCGAGCTGGAGAAACTGCAGCAGGAGCTGCCCGACACCAGCTTTGAAGTAATCATGGACCAGTCGGAATATATCGAGCAATCCATTAACAATCTGTTTAAATCCGCTCTTGAAGGCGGCATCCTGGCCATATTCATTATCCTGATTTTTTTGCGCAATTTCCGCAGCACCATGATTATATCCACGTCCATACCCATTGCCATCATCGGCGCCTTTGTCCTGCTGTACTTTAACGACATGACGCTGAATATGATTACCCTGGGGGGGTTGGCCCTGGGGATAGGGTTGATTGTGGACGATTCCATTGTGGTATTGGAAAACATCTACCGGCATACCGGAGCGGGGGCGGACCGGGTTACCGCCGCCCGGGAGGCCACCGGCGAGGTGGGCTCGGCGGTTATTGCCTCGTCGCTGACTCTGGTGGCGGTGTTTTTACCCATAATTTTTGTGGAAGGGCTGGCCGCCCAGCTCTTTACGCCGATGGCGCTGAGTATTACCTTCTGCATCCTGGCTTCGCTGGCGGTGGCCGTTACGCTGGTGCCCCTGCTGGCCTCCCGCTGGCTGAACGTGTATCAGGATAACGGGGAGCAGCCGGTTGACCGCGAAAACCTTCGGGGGTGGCGGCGGATTTACAGCGCCTCCGAGCGGTGGTTCAACAGGCTGGAGGCCCGTTACAGCGCGCTGCTGCAAACGGCTTTGAAACGGCGCAAGCTGACGATATTATTGGTGACGGTGGTATTTGTCCTGTCCTTGTTCACCATTCCCATGCTGGGGATGGAGTTTATGCCCGGCATGGATCAAGGCTATGTCACTATTTCCGTGGAAATGGCCAAGGGTACCGCCCTGGACGAAACCGACCGGGTGGTTGCGGATATCGAGGGTATTTTGGAAACCATGCCGGGGATCCAGAGTGTTTCCACCAGTGTCGGCAGCGTGGGCTCCTTTTTAGGCGGCGGGGACGCCAATCAGGCTTCGATTACCTTAAAGCTGGTGGAACAATCCCAAAGGGATATCACTTCCGAAGAACTGGCCGGCCGGTTAAGCGCTAAACTGCAAAGTATTCCGGGCGCCGACATTAATGTCTCGGCGATGGAATCGGGCATGGGCGGCGAAGAGGCGCCGGTGCAAATCCAAATCAGCGGCGACGACCTGGATACCCTGGCTCAATTGGGCGACCAGGTGGCCGGGATAGTGCGGCAGGTGCCGGGCACCCGGGAGGTGGCCAGCAGTTTGGAGGAGGGGCGTCCCGAACTGCATGTGGTGGTGAACAGGGACCGGGCTTCCATGTACGGTTTGGGCCTGGCCGAGGTAGCCTCCACGGTGCGCACCGCCGTTGACGGCTCAGTGGCCACCCTTTACCGGGTGGGCGGCGAAGAAGTGGATATCCGGGTACAGCTTGACGGCGGCGAAGGTGATTTTACACCGGCCTTACTGTCCGGCTTGAATATTACCTCCATGACGGGCGTACAAATTCCGTTAAACCAGGTGGCGGAACTGAAACAGGATCAGGGTCCCAGCTCCATCACCCGCAGCAACCAGGCCCGTACCGTCACCATTACCTCTCAGCTGGCGGGACGCGATCTGGGCAGCGTGGTGCGGGACATTGAGCGGGAGTTGGCTGATTTGAATATGCCCTCCGGATACCATGTGGAATTCGGCGGGGAGCAGGAACAGATGGCCGAGTCCTTCGGCTCCCTTGGATTGGCCCTGATTTTGGCCATCATCCTGGTGTACCTGGTGATGGTGGCGCAGTTTGAGTCCCTGCTGTATCCCTTCGTGATTATGTTCTCGGTGCCGGTTACTTTAACCGGGGTGCTGTTTGCCCTGTTGCTCACCGGCCGCTCTTTAAGCGTGGTGGCCTTTATCGGCATGATTATGCTGGTGGGCATTGTGGTTAAAAACGGCATCGTGCTGGTGGATTACATCAATATTCTGCGGCGGCGCGGCGTGGAGCGCAATGAGGCCATCCTGAAGGCCGGCCCCACACGCCTGCGGCCGATTCTGATGACGGCTTTAACTACGGTCATGGCCATGTTTCCCATGGCCCTGGGCATCGGCGAGGGCGGGGAGGCCCAGGCGCCGCTGGCCACGGTGGTGGTGGGCGGGCTGCTGTTCTCCACGCTGATTACCCTGGTGCTGGTGCCGGTTGGATACACGCTGATGGATGATTTCGGCAACAAACTGCGCTCCAAAATCTTTAGAAGAAAACAAACATAACCCGGGCGACTGCGTAGGGGTAGGTAAAGATGCCTGGTGTTGCAAGTACACCAGGCATCAAAGCCGGCCACGGCCCCCCCCCTTGCAGACGCCCGCAAGCCTTGCATTTGTATGTTTTGATCCTAATTAACGGGAGGCACGCCCTGTGCAAAAGAAAAAACCCGTCATTATAGTTTTGGCCGTAATGGTTCTTTCCCTGGCCGGCGTCACCGGCTACTACTGGTACAACAACACCCACTTTGTAAAAACCGAGGACGCCAAAGTGGACGGCGAAATATACAAGGTAAGCCCGCAGATAGCCGGCGAGATTGTGGAAATGAGCTTTGAAGAGGGAGACACCGTGCAGGCCGGCCAGGCCATTGCCAGGATAGACGACGCCGCGCTGCCCCAGGGCGGCAGGCTGGACCGCACCCTGGTCAAAACCCCCGTCAGCGGGCTGGTAATCAACAAACTGGCCCGCGCCGGCGAAATCGGCGCACCGGGGCAGCCCGTGGCCATGGTGGTCCAGCCGGATCAGCTTTACATCACCGCCAATATTGAAGAAAGCTACATACCGCGGGTAATGGTGGGGCAGGCGGCGGACATCACCCTGGACAGCGACCCCGGCCACAAATTGACCGGCCGGGTGGACTACATCGGCAAGGCCAGCCTGTCCTCCTTCTCCCTGCTGGCCCAGGCCAACGCCGGCGGCAACTTCACCAAGGTGGTGCAGCGCATTCCCGTCCGCATCACCCTGAATAACGCCGGCAGCGCCCGCCTGCTTTTCGGCTCCAACGCCGTGGTGAGAATCCATGTCCGATAGGGCGGCTCCCCCCGGCGCGCCGGAAGGCGCCATCCCCTGGGCTCCCTTGTTCGTCCTGATCGCCGGCGCTTTCATGGCCATTCTGGACAGCAGCATTGTCAATGTGGCCCTGGCCAAGCTGATGGCCATCTTCGGTGTGGGCGCTGAAAGCATCCAGTGGGTGATGACCTCGTACCTTTTGGTGTCCGGTGTGGTGATCCCGGTGACCGGCTATCTGGGCGACCGGTTCGGCTATAAGCGGCTGTACATCTACAGCCTGCTGGCTTTCACCGTCGGCTCGGCCCTGTGCGCCATGGCCTGGAGCAACACTTCGCTGGTGGCCTTCCGGGTGGTCCAGGCCGTCGGCGGGGGCATGATGATCCCCGTCAGCATGGCCATGATTTTCCGCATCGTGCCCCGGGAGAAACTGGGCACGGCCCTGGGGGTGTGGGGGATCACCGCCATGCTGGCCCCGGCCGTCGGCCCCACCGCCGGGGGCTACCTGGTGGATAATTTCTCGTGGCACACCATCTTTACCATCAACATCCCCATCGGCATTGTGGCCGGCGTGCTGGCCGGGCTGATCCTCAAGGAAAGCGACATCCGGCACGACCTGAAATTCGACGTGCCGGGTTTTTTGCTGAGCGGTTTGGGGTGCTTCCTGCTGCTGCTGGCCTTAAGCGAAGGCCAGGACAAGGGCTGGACATCCCAGTACATCGTCACGCTGATCACAACAGCCTGCTTTTTGCTGCTGCTGTTCGTGCTGTGGGAACTGCAAACGCCCCAGCCCATGCTGGACATCCGGCTGCTTCTTAATCCAGTGTTCAGCGCCAGCCTGGGCATTACCGCCATCCTGACCGTCGGCCTTTTTGCCGCCATTTTCCTGATTCCCATTTACGCCCAAAACCTGATGGGGCTTACACCCATGCAAACCGGCCTGATGCTGATGCCCATGGCGCTGATTAGCGGGTTGATGATGCCCGTCAGCGGCAGGCTTTATGATAAAATCGGCGCCCTGCCCCTGTGCGCGGCGGGGATAACGATTTTGATTGTTACCACTTACATGCTGCGCGTGATCAGTATAGACACCAATTACCACTGGCTGCAAACCGTCCTGGTGGTCCGGGCCGCCGGCATGGGCCTGATGATGATGCCCATATCCACCGCGGGTTTGAACACCATTCCGCAGCATTTAACCGGCCGCGCCACCGCCATGAACAACCTGGTGCGCCAGATATCCGCCTCGCTGGGCATCGCCTTTTTAACCTGGGTCATGGTACGGCAGCAGACCATACACACCGCCGTTATGGCCGACGGAGTAAGCTGGTCCAACCCGGCGGCCTCCGCCGCGATGGACCAGCTGGCCGCCCAAATGGCCGCAGCCGGCATCCCGGCGGGCACCGACGGCGCCGCCGGGTTGATTTACGCTTTGCTGCAGCAGCACTCCATGGCCGCCGCCATGGGCGACACCTTCCTGGTGGGCACCGTGATCATCCTGTTCGCCGTGCCGCTGATCTTCCTGCTGGGCAAACGCCGCGTGGAAGCCCAGCGGGAAATCGAGCTGAAACGATACTCCGCCTGAAAAACCATGCTCTCCCGGAGCATTTCCTTTATACAATTTGTGGTATAATAATACTATTAACAAGGATTTTATATGAGGTGTTATGAATGGATAAAGTGAAAATAGAGTTTAATATACCAAAGGATATTCTGGTTGCTGCCAGCATATCTGAAAAGAATGCCCCTTACGAAATCAAAAAACTTTTGGCGGTATATTTATTTAAAGAAAGGATCTTGTCTTTTGGAAAGGCATGTGAATTAAGTGGTCTGTCAAAAACGGAATTTCTTGAATTGACCGGTTCGATGAAAATTCCCTTGAATTATGATATAGAGGATTTTGAAGAGGACTTAATGATTGTAAGGGATACAACAGTATGAATATCGTGACAAATTCAACCCCCTTGATAAGTCTTTCTAAAATTGGCAGGATAAGCTTGTTGCAGGATATCTTTGGAAAAGTGTTTATTCCGGATGCGGTATATAAGGTTATATAAAAAGTATGCGAGAATGCATGGATGAAATGATTAAAAACGGCATATGGCTTGATGAAAAGCTGTATCGATTTGTTTTAGAGCAGAATAATGAATAATGTTATATACAAAAATTAGGGAGTATCCCCATTGTAATGGAAGTGATGTTTATAATGTTGACTCCAGAAATAAAGGCGGGAAAAGAAATGCTGTTGAATTACGGCAGGCAGCATTCCGCCGGGCGTGTAGAACCGGAAGAGGCTAGAAAAATACTGAAAAAATTATCCTTTCCCATTACGAAAAGAGTACGCTCCTAGCGGGAGAAAGCTTAAGGAAAATCATTTTCCATATCCTCTAAAAGATCAGCCGCATCGCGTTTTGTTTGGGCGTCCAGTTCGTCCTTGCGTGCCAGCAAGGCCCTTAAAACAGACATGGCTTCTTCAGATCGTTCCACATCCCGCAGGTGCAAAGCGTAACGGTAACGGCCAAAATCATAACCCGGCATTTCATCGAACAAAGCCTGGAATTCCTGTTCGGCCTCGGCAGTACGTCCCATTGAAGCCAGTATGTCCGCTTTGTCGCAGCGGTATTGCCCCTTTTGTTCACCTCCCGCCAGTTGAATCAGCTTATTTGTTGTCTCCAGCCCCAAATCACCGTACTCCGGGTGGTTCATGCAAAACAACTGCAGATCATGCAAAGCGTTGTCCAGCATGTTCGTCACATACTTTTCCGCCTCGGTCACGTTTTCCGCCCAACAGGCGATTTTCCCCCGTTTTTCCCATAAAATCTGTACTTCGGGATGCTCTGGAGATTTACAATGTGATCTGCGTTATTGTAACATATGCCGAATTTGCACACAATTGCAGTTGCAGTATCATTCCCAATGGGAAACTTACTTTTAACCAAACACTTGTTCTATTGACTATAAAATGTTATACTGATTATGGAAGAAAAGGGTGGTATAATAAGGGAGAGGGAGTGCCCAATTTGCCTAACAAACAATGGCACCCGGTATTTGTCACCGCGCTGAAAGAAGCGCTTTCCGACGCCGGACCGGGGGAAATCGAAATCCAGGCCGAAGTAGCCCTATCCTCTAAACCACTGGACGTAGACGTCATAGTGGTTAAGAAAAAAGAAACCGCCCGGCTTCGGCACCCGGTAGCAAATATTTTCAGGCAATACAACCTTTTTGAATATAAAAGTCCCCAGGACTACCTGGAGCCCAACGACTATGACAAAGGCATGGCCCTCACCTTACTCTATAAAGTAATTGAACATCCCGGCATGGAGCTGTTGAACCGCCTGACCCTGACCTTTGTAAGCAGCAGGTACCCACGGGATATGCTAAAAATGCTCGAAAGCAGAGGCCTGACCGTTTTAAAGGACGTTCCCGTTTCCGGCTTTTACCGGGTCGAAGGAGAAAGAATCCCTGTTCAGATAATGGTCCTCAAACACCTTCCCGGTCCGGAACAAGCATACATGTTCTCAGTTTTTCTGTCCGGGAAGGAAAAATTAAAGCAAAACGCCGGCTCAATGCTGCTTAGAAAGCACCTGGAAGAGCCGGGCAATGCCAACATCAAAGAAATAATTGAATTCATGTTAAAAAACAATTTGATACTATATAATGATATCAAGGTGGTGCTTGAAATGAAAAGCCTTATCAGCGCCGAAGAGAGGAAAAAAGTACGGGAACTGCTGGCCACCCACCCTTTTAACCGTGAGTTGATGGCGGAACAGGCGGCTGAGGAAGCGGCCAAGATAGCGGCTAAGATAGTGGCTGAGGCCTCAGCCAAAGCAGCAGCAAAAGCTGCGGCTGAGGCTGAGGCTAAGGCCGTAGCTAGGGCAACGGCTGAAGGCAGGGCTGAAGGTGTACGAAATATAATCTGCAGGTTTTTAGAAGCCAAGTACGGGGCGGCCTCCGCACAATTGCAGGAAACGATACAAAAGATCATAGATCCCGATGTACTTGACGAGATAGCCGGCAAATTATTCGTTGCGTCTTCATTGGAGGAAATGCAAAAAATCATCAATGGCGACTGAGTACCGGCACTTTTTTAAAAGTTCCAGCGTTTTGCAGGGGCGCCCTTCATAGCGGGCGCCCTGCCGGTTTCATATCCTCCCAAAGAACAACCGCTCTTGCGTGCCTAAGTTCCTCATTATATACTAAAAACAGGAATTATTCCCATGGTAACGGAAGTGATGCCGACTGTCTGAAAATGGAAGTTTATGCTTTCATTGTAACCATGAAGGAAATCATATCTGAAGAAAAACGGAAGTGATTACGCCGACATATGAATATTCAGCCGACATATACCGAACAGCTTGTACAAAAAGGACAACAACTCTTACAAGAAGGCAAATACAAAGCTGCCGGGAAAAAATTCGCCGCCGCCCTGAAGCTGGATGAGTGCGCCCCCATCCGCAACAACCTGGCTCTGGCCGCGTTCATGGACGCCCGCCATTTACAATGGACTACCGGCAATTATCCGACAGCCAACTGGATAAAGCTGTTAATGAAGCGGCGCGGGACGAAAAGGCCCGCCGGCGCCTGGCGCAGGAAGGCTATTTTCGTATGATGATGTTGGCCTGGATGGTGAGTGACGAGCAGGAAAGCGACCTTGTTGTCTATATCCTGAATAGCCTGATCTTTTACGGAGAAGCATGGGGTGAACAACTGGGCCGGCGTATCCTGGAGCACAGCTTCTTTACCCCCGGACAGAAAATGGCCGCCGCCGAAGCGTTGATCGACCGCGGCGTTTTGCCGGAGGACGAGCCGGTAACCATGTTTATAGATGGCAAAACACGCCAGGTGGAAATAAGAAAAGGACCGGTGCTCACCCAATCCGATCCCGAACTGGACAAGATAGTGGACCGGGCCGTCCAACTGCGGGACAGCGGCCGGAAGAAAGAGGCCGAGGCTCTGCTGAATGACCTGTACATGAGCGGCACTTTTTACCCCCGGGCCATGTTAACCCTGGCCAACCTGTGGCGACGGCAGGATAAACTGAAAGAAGCCCTGCAGGTAATGGAAATGCTGGTCCAATTGTTTCCCGAAGACCCGGCCGTGCTTTTCAACCTGGCGGCGCTGATGCTGCAGTTGAACGATCCCCGGCGGGCCGAAGAGTACCTGGAGCGCATTGACTTGCGCAAGGCCGGGGAGGACATGCGGCAAAAGCTGAAAGAAATTAAAGAGAACCTTGAAGTGGCTAAAACAATTTCGTCCATGTTTCAACACCCCAGATACATGGCTGAGCAGTACGCCGAGGAACAGCGCCGGCTAATAGAGGAAAAACCGCTGTCCCAACACCCCACCCTGGCCCGGGGGCTGAAAAATATGCCTGTCCACTGGCTGGAGGGAGCACTGAAAAGGTACGAAATCAAGCCGGCAAAACTGCGCCGGGACAAGGAAAAACAACTGGTTGAACTCTTAACCAATCCCGAATCCCTGGATCGGGCATTACAAGTGTCTGGAGATATGTTCTGGTTGTCGTTACGCTTAAAACTGATGGAATTGCACGCATAATAACCGCCAGGAATATGACTAAATCAGAAAAACGTTATTACTTACGTGAAAAAGGGGTGTAGTTTTATGTCGGTTAATAAAATACCGAAGTTTAAAACCGAAGAGGAAGAAGCCCGATTTTGGGATGAGCATGATACTACTGATTTTATTGGAGATTTTGAACCTACCGAAATAGAACTTGATCAAGAGTTAAAAGAAAAAATTTTAAATAAAAGTGAGCCTAAAAAACCAATTACTATCCGGTTGGAGACTAACCAAATCGAGGCTGTGAAAAAAATAGCCATTTCAAAGGGTTTACCGTATCAAACACTGATACGTATGTGGATTAATGAAGCAATCAGAAAAGAGAGAATAATGTAAGCCTGTACCTGGTGTCCAATAATCAAAGGTCAGGCACGGTGCGGCACCCGCATAGTTGCAGGAATCAATGCAAAAATAAACACTACCGGCTGAGGCAATAATCAATCTTTTATACAATAGGGGCGCCCCTCGTGGGTGCCCGTTTCCCTTTTCTGATGTTTCCAAAAGGAAAGGGCAGGAATGTGTAAAATAATGTAGAATAATTAGAAAGGTTATACAAAGTAATTAGCAATTATTGTCATATAAAGTTTAAGGGAGAACGCGGGAATGACGGCCAGGAAAAAACAACCAAACCAATCCACCCCCAAAAAGACCCGCGACCGAGACCGGTTCGATCCCCTGCACCAGGTGGCCTTTTGGGGCCTGGCGCTGCTTTTGTTTTTCCCGCCTTATTTTCGCGGCCTGTTTTTCGCCCCGGAGCAGGAAAAAGCCCTTATATTTGCCACCCTGGTATTTTGGCTCACCTTCCTGTGGCGCCGGCTGCAAAAAGACAACAAATTCATGCGCGGCCCGCTGGACTGGTTCGCCCCGGCGCTGCCGCTGATCTACATCATCTCATCATTTACCGCGGTGAATAAGGGTTTGGCCATAGACGAAGTGGTTAAAAACATACTCTATTTCATGACTTACTGGTCCGTCTCCCGGCTGGTCCGCGACGAGGAAGACGTACACAAACTGCTGCACGTAATATATATCAGCGCCATTGGCGTGGCCCTGGCCGGGTTGGCTACGGCGACTGAAATCATACATATACACGACGGGTTTAATGTTACTGAATTTGGCGGTACCATTTCGTCAACCTTGCAATACCATAATGCCCTGGCCGCTTTACTGGGTGCGGTGTTCTTTATCGGCTTGCACCTGTGGCATCGCTCCAGCGAGAACAGCCGTATAGGGCAAGCCGTTGAATTAAAATTGCCGCGGTTGGACCCCGCCGGTTACCTCTATGCCTGCGGCAATTTCCTGCTGTTGGCCGTGCTGATCGGCAGCAAGTCCCGGGCCGGCCTGTTGGTATTCGGCCTGGTGTTCGTTATTTATCTAATCGGCGCGGGTAACCAAAGGCGGCTCACCGCTTCACTGGCGTCAGGCTTCCTGGGCGCGGTTGCTTATGCCGTAATCGGCAAATTCCTAATTCTGGCCCAGAATAAGCAGCCCGACCAGGCCTGGTTGTGGATTGTGGGCGGCTTGTTTATTGCCTTGGCCGGGCAGTTCGCTTATACTTTGCTGAGCCGCCACGTGTTGGACCGCTGGGCGGCGGGGGACGGCAGGAAGTTTATTCTGACCTTTGCCGCCATGGCCGCCATAGTTATAGTAGCCGGCGGGATTTGGGCCTCCGGGAAAGCGCATGTTTTTGAAAGAGCGACCAGCCTGGAATACCTTTGGACCGCATATCAGCGTTTCTATTACATAGAAAGCTCTATAGATATGATTCAGGAACGTCCCCTGCTGGGTTGGGGCGGCGGCGGCTGGAAAGAAGCTTACGAGGCCTATTTAAGTTTCCGGTATACCACGCGTGAAGCGCACAGTTATCCTTTCCAGGTGGGGGTTGAAACCGGCATTGCCGGAATCGTCATAGTAGCCGGCATGTGGTTGTCATTTTTGCTGCTGGTAATCAGACGGCACCGTGACAGTGATAACAACCCGCAGCGGCGGCAGGTGTTATGGCTTTGCACCGTTGTATTTTTAATGCTTGCCGGCCACTCGCTGATTGATTTTGATTTGTCGCTTTCCGCGCTGGCCCTGGTATTATGGGGCATATTGGGCGTCGCCACCGCTCTGGCATATCCCGTCAGGGGCGTGGAAAAGAAAAAAGAACATAACCCGCACTATGCACCCCTTGGAGTAGTTACGGCGGCGGGGCTGTTGATAATAACCGGCGCGGCTTTCCTGGCCCAGGCCGCCGGCTTTGCAAGCCAGGCCTCGGCTAATTTCAGGAATAACCAGCCGGACGCTGGTATAGCATACCTGGAGAAGGCCAAAACATATAACCCATTTAAAAGCGATTACCGGATCTCCCTTTCCCAGGTCTACATAAATCAGGGGGAGAAAGAAAAAGCCCTTGAAGAAGCAAATTCGGCGGTAAACCTGAGCAAATACGGTTTTGCGCCGCGGATTAACTATGTTCAGATTGCCGCGGCGGCAGGCAACAACGGACTGGCTGCCGCTGAACTGGAAAAAATCCCGGCCCTGGCTCCGAATAACATTCTGACATATGAACAATATGGTATTAACTACTTGAACATCGGTATCAACGAACTTACCTCCGGAAACAAAAACACCGCCAAAGCTTATTTAAATAAAGCGGCTGCCGCAACAGAGTTGATTACCAAACAGGAAAGTTCATTAAGTGATATGGATAAAGAAATGTGGAGCGGCCCGTTGCTGGAGATAAATGATAAAATACGGCTAATCACCGGCCAGGCCCATTATTGCCTGGGTGACGTCAATGAGTCCATGGAAAGCCTGCGGCAAGCCGTGCAGTCAACCGGCAATAATGTTAAAGCCCAAGCCTTATTATGGCTGGCTTTAATTGAAGAGAAAAACGGGAATATGTCTGAACATAACAATTTAATTGATCAAGTGAACAGCATTAATCCTGAATTAGTTAAAAATTATCCGGCTTTAAAAAACATACCCGTTTTGCAATAAGCGTAAATAGGCGCTGCGATCCAAAGAAGGGCTAGTGGTGATATGGATTCCGGAACTATAAGCGGGCCGTTGGCTCGGACCGCGGATAAGGCCAGCCTGGACATGCCTGTTGTAAACCATGTTAAACGGCAAATTTTAGCGTATCCGCTATTGATCTTAGCAGATATATTCTCGCTGTCGTTAAGCATTTTATCAGCATATGTGATGCGTATATTTCTGCAAACCGCATTAATCAAAGCGCTGCCGCAAACCTCAATGTCATATGTATATGCTTTATGGTGGGTACCTGCCCTGGCAATCCTTTTCTTCATTTTTGAAAAATCCTATTCCAGGCGGATACCATTCTGGCAGGAAGCCGGTCAAATAGTTAAAACCGTCACCCTGGCTTTTCTGGTGGTTGTATGTGTGGTGTTTTTAACCAAACAGGGGGACATGACATCCCGGACTCTGGTATTGTTTGCCTGGATGATCAGCCTTTTTATGGTTCCGGCCGGGCGGTATTTGAGTAAATTATTGCTGGCAAAGGCACATGTTTGGGAAAAACCGGTGATCATCCTCGGGGCCGGTGAGACGGGAAAGCTTTTGCTTAACACGCTGTACCGGGAACCCAATATCGGCTATAAGCCGGTTGGTTTTTTGGATGACGATATAAACAAACAGGTGCATCCACCGGAATTGCCCAACGGTGAAAAGGTGCCGGTTTTAGGAAGCTTCGATGAGGCCGAAAACATTATCGAACGCAGCGGCATCCACGATGTATTTGTTGCCGCGCCCGGTCTGCCCGGAAATAAGCTGGTGCAACTGGTAAACAAGCTGCAGCGCAAAACGTACAACCTTTTGGTGGTGCCCGACCTTTTCGGCATGGCCATGGAGGGAGCCGAGGTCCAGCACTTATTTAACGACAGAACCCTGGTTTTAAAACTGAAAAATAACCTGAATGACCGGTTTAATGTAATCATCAAAACAGTTTTCGACCTGGTATTGTCTTTAATATTTTTAATCATCCTGATTCCATTGATGCTGTTGCTGGCCTTAGCCATAAAAATAGATTCCCGTGGGCCGGTATTTTTCAAAGATACCCGCATCGGCAAAAACGGCAGGAAATTTGTGTGCTATAAGTTCAGGACCATGTATCCCGACGCGGATAATATCCTTAAAAAATACCTGGCAATTCATCCCAAGGCCAGGGAACAATGGAACAGGTATGCCAAACTAAAAGATTATGACCCGCGGGTTACCAGGGTGGGCCGGTTGTTAAGAAGATTGAGCCTGGACGAACTGCCGCAAATATTTAACGTGTTAATGGGAGAGATGAGTCTGGTAGGCCCGCGGCCTTATCTGCCCCGGGAAAAGGAAAAGATGCGGGAGCGGGAGGACATCCTTTTGACCCACCCCGGCATTACCGGTCTCTGGCAGGTCAGCGGCAGAAATGATGTTGAATTCGCCGAACGCATGCGGTTGGATGCGTGGTATGTGAGAAATTGGTCTTTATGGCTGGATATCAGTATATTGATCCGTACGGTTGTGGTTGTGATTAAAGGTAAAGGTGCTTATTGAATTCCCCGGCCATAGGAGAATAAAATGAAGGTTGCGTTGGTGCACGACTGGTTGACAAACTACGGCGGGGCGGAAAAGATAATCGAGAGCTTTCACCGTGTTTTTCCAACAGCGCCGGTTTATACAGTTTTTTATGACCAGAGCCGTTTGCCGGAAAGTTTTAATGATTTGGATATTAGGACTTCTTTTCTGCAAAAGGTTCCTTTCGGGTATAAAAAACACCAGTGGTTTTTGCAATTTATGCCTCTGGCAGTTGAGCAATTCGATTTATCCGAGTATGACCTGGTTCTCAGTTCATCCACCTGCTGCGCCAAGGGTATTATCACCGGTGCGGGTACTTGTCATATATGTTACTGCAATACCCCCATGCGGTACGCCTGGGATTTTTATCATGAATATACCGGTAAAAAAGGTCTGTTGATGCGGAGTTATATTGCCTGGCAGATGAACCGCATCAGGCAGTGGGACCGCGTCAGTGCGGACCGGGTGGATTATTTTATAGCCAATTCCCAACATATTGCCGCCAGGATTAAGAAACATTACCGGCGCGATTCCCACGTTGTTTATCCGCCGGTGGATACTGACTTTTACCATCCTCATGGCAATGAAAGAGAATTTTTTTTATGCGGCGGCAGGTTGGTGAGGTATAAACGGATAGATATAGCTGTAGAAGCTTTTTCACGGCTGCAGCTTCCCCTCTGGGTTGTTGGTGATGGTGAGGAATATAAAAATCTGAAAAGGATGGCGGATTCCAGCGTTAAGTTTTTAGGTTCAGTTAATGATACTGAATTGCGCAGCCTGTATCAACAATGCCGGGCTTTTGTTTTTCCCGGCGAAGAGGATTTCGGCATCATGCCTGTGGAGGCCCAGGCATGCGGCCGGCCGGTAATTGCCTTTGGCAGGGGAGGCGCTCTTGAGACGGTGGTAGAAGGCCAAACAGGTATATATATTAAAGAGCAAACGGTTGACTCACTGGTGGAGGCAGTCAAACAGTTCATTAATGCGGAAACTGCTTTTACCCGTGAAGCAATGACCGCTCATGCCAAACGTTTCGGCAAAGAACGATTTGAATTTGAAATTAAAGAATTTGTAACAACCAGGTACGATGAATTTAAAAATGCAATTTGAGGTGCGCCATGAAAACCATGCTGCTTGCCCTGTGGCATTACCGTCACTTTATCCAGTCATCCATACGGGGAGAACTAAAGTCTCGTTTCGCACGTTCGCGGTTGGGCGCACTTTGGTTTATCCTGCATCCTTTGGCGCAAGCAACCATATTTGCCCTGGTGCTGGCTGAAGTGCTTGGCGCCAGATTGCCTAACATTGATAATAAGGCTGCTTATCCCATTTACTTGATGTCCGGCATGGCGGCATGGGGTCTTTTCAGCGAAATATTAAACCGCTGTTTGAACATTTTTATCGAATACGGCAGCACGCTTAAAAAAATTTCTTTTCCCCGCATGAGCTTGCCCGTGATTGTTTGGGGCAGCGCGCTGCTCAACCATGTCTTACTTTTACTTGCTATCACTATAGTGTTTTTCTTTTTCGGCCACTACCCCGGAATAGCCTGGCTCGTTATTCCGGTTGGCATTTTGTTAATCTCTCTGTTTGCCTTTGGTTTAGGTGTTATGCTCGGTATATTTAATGTTTTTACCAGGGATGTGGGGCAGGTTATGAGTGTGATTATGCAGTTATGGTTCTGGCTGACCCCGATAGTATACCCGTACGAGATTATCCCGCAAAAGCTGCGCTGGCTTGCCGACCTGAACCCGATGGTACCGCTGGTGCGCATCTATCAGGATGCCCTGCTCTATAACCGCTGGCCTGACTTAACCATATTGTGGCCGCCGGCCGTTGCCGCCATGGTGCTGTTTATGCTCTCTTTTGCGTTGTTTCGCAAGGCCAGTCCGGAACTGGTGGATGCTTTATGAGTAATGTTGTTCTTAATTTGCATAATGTTGGTAAATGCTTTGCCACTTATCGCTCCAATCTGTGGCGGTACCTGAGATGGTTTGGATTCCCTGTTCGACCTGAACAGGAATACTGGGCGGTCAGGGATATCTCATTTACTCTGCAAGCCGGCGAGGCGCTTGCACTTATCGGGCAAAATGGGGCGGGTAAGAGCACTTTGCTTAAGTTAATTACCGGCACCTTACGTAACACCACCGGTAATATCGCCGTAAATGGTCGCATCAGCGCCATTCTTGAACTGGGTCTGGGTTTCAATCCGGAATTCACCGGTCGTCAGAACGTCTATCTGTCCGGTGGTTTGATGGGCTTGTCCACCAGTCAGATTAATGAAATTATTCCGGCTATTGAAAGTTTTTCCGAGCTGAATGAATTCTTCGATCAACCTTTACGTATATATTCCAGCGGCATGCAGGCGCGTTTGGCTTTTTCCGTGGCGACGGCGGTACGTCCGGAGGTATTGATCGTTGATGAGGTACTCTCGGTGGGAGATAGTTATTTCCAACATAAAAGCTTTGATAAAATTCGCCAGTTTAAAGAAAAAGGTACTTCCATTTTGTTTGTTACCCATAGCATGGGTGATGTAAGAGCATTGTGTGACCGTGTTATTTTGCTCGAACATGGCAAAATCCTCAAGGACGGTACGCCGGACGAAGTTGTAGATTACTACAATGCGCTGATAGCCGAAAAAGAGAATGCCGAAGTAAATGCCGAAGTAAATGTAGAGCAAAGGCGGAAAAAAAATGGATGGGTTTTTACCCGTTCTGGCAGTTTTCGAGCAACTGTAAAAGAATTGGTATTACTGGATAAGGAAACACAAGAAAAAGTGGAGACCGCCAGAGTAGGTCAAAAACTGGTGCTTAAGCTAACTGCTCTAATTAAAGAAGATATTCCTCGACTGGTGTTGGGTTACATGCTTCGGGACCGGACAGGTCATGTCGTTTGGGGAACAAATACATGGCATACCAGTCAAATTGTCAATGACCTTAAAACAGGCGATGAAGTTGAATTCCGTCTACCTTTTACATGTACCTTGGGGCCGGGCTCATATTCATTTTCCCCTGCCCTCGTAAGTTCAGATACACATCTTGAGAACAACTATGAATGGGTTGATAATGCCCTGGTATTTGACGTGGTAAATACGGATAAGGGTTTTTTTATCGGTACAAACTGGCTTGACGCTGTTTTTCAAATCAGCCGGAGGTAAGGATATGTTTGTTTCATATGCGCAAAACTTTGAAGATGTCATGCTGTGGCGCGCCCTCAAGCATATTGAAAAAGGTTTTTACATTGATATTGGCGCCCAGGATCCCGTTGTTGACTCGGTGAGCCTGGCCTTTTATGAGCACGGCTGGCGGGGCGTTCACGTGGAGCCGGTATCTCATTACGCGGATAAACTTCGCCTGGCACGTCCGGATGAAAAAGTTATCCAGGCCGCTGTGGGAAGCAAAAGCGGCGTGCTTAGTTTTTTTGAAATTATTGATACTGGCTTAAGCACCGGCGATGTACAGATCGCTGAAAAACACCGGGCAGCCGGCTTAACTGTTCGAGAATCGGATATTCCTTGTCTGCCGCTTTGCGAAATTCTTGCACATTACCAGGATCGTGAAATTCACTGGATGAAGATTGATGTGGAGGGCATGGAGAAAGAAGTAATCCAAGGCTGGTTGCCGTCAGAAGTCCGGCCGTGGATGGTTGTGATTGAAAGCACCCTGCCCAATACCCAGGTGGAAACGTATGATGAGTGGGAACCGCTGCTCTTTGAGCTAGGTTACGAATTTGTTTACTTTGATGGTTTAAGCCGCTTTTACGTTTCCAAAGCCCACGAGGAACTAAAGAAATACTATCGACATCCGCCCAATGTTTTTGATAATTTTGTTTTAGGCGGAACAAGTGGCGTTTTTTGTGTATTGCTAAATGAAAAAATAGCGCAGCACGAGCAAAAGAATCAAAGCCTTATGGACACTCTTGCAGAACGGGATCGGCAGATAGGCGAACTGCAAACTGGGGTTGAGCGGCTGAATAATGAGTGGTATGTCGCTAAAACCAAAATCGACGAACTTAATGGCCAAGTTAACCACTGGCGGTCAGTGGCAGATGGTCTTAACCAGGAACTGCAGGCGGTGTATACCAGCCTGTCCTGGCGTCTAACCAAGCCTTTGCGTTGGGGGAAACTGTATTTAAAAAAGATTCCCGGTGGTATTAAGTCAATTTTGCTGCGTGTTGCCGGCTTACCTCGTCGGTTTGTCCGGCATTTTCTTAATGCAGGATTAGCTTATGTTCAACGGAACCCAAAGTGCAAAGCCTACCTTAAAAGGCTCTTGGCCCGTTGGCCCCAGTTGCAGGGGCGGCTTTATGCATTTGCACAAGCCCGGCACTTGCTGGTGACAGGGGCTTCACATCTACCATCCTCTATTCCCGCCGGCAGCCTTGACCTGAGCGGCTATCCGGTATCAGTCAGAAACACTTACCTGCAGCTTGCAGCGGTTCGTGCTTGGGCTGACCATAGTCGGGGAAAGGAGGGGCGCCCGTGAGAATTGTATTGGATTTACAGGGTGCGCAAACTGAAAGCCGTTTTCGTGGTATTGGTCGTTATACGTTTTTTCTTACGCAAGCCATTACACGTCAAGCTGGAGAACACGAAATTATTCTTGCTTTGAATGGACTATTCCCTGATACCATAGAGCCCGTTCGAGCGGCCTTTGACGGATTAGTTCCTCAGGAAAATATACGGGTGTGGCAAGCATCAGGTCCGGTGAGAGAAATGGATCCGGCCAATACATGGAGACGATTGGCGGCTGAGCGCCTGCGGGAAGCTTTTCTGGCCGGCTTTAAGCCTGATGTGGTGTATGTATCCAGTCTTTTCGAAGGTTTTATAGATAATGCGGTTACAAGTATTGGTACTTTCGCAAATACACTGCCTACGGCGGTCACCCTCTATGACCTGATACCGTTAATATACCGTGAAACCTATCTAAGTAATCCAATCCAAGAAGCATATTACGAACGTAAGCTGGATCATTTGCGTCGTGCACAACTTTGGCTTGCCATTTCTGAATCCTCACGGAGGGAAGGTATTGATTACCTAGGTTTGCAGGATGAGTGGGTAGTTAATATCTCTACTGCTGCTGACGTTTGTTTTCGCTCACTTGACTTACCAAAGAACACGGTAAAGGTATTTCAACAGCGCTATGGTATTGTAAAGCCTTTTATTATGTATACCGGGGGTTTTGATAGTCGCAAAAATTTGGATCGTTTACTTAATGCATATTCAAAGTTGCCAGTTGCGTTACGCTCAGGTTATCATTTGGTGATAGTAGGTAAAATTACCGAAGGGGACATGGCTAGTTTGCGCTCTCATGCACGTGTGAATGCTATTGCTCAAGATGAAGTAATTTTCACTGGTTATGTTAATGATGATGATTTGGTAGCTTTATATAACTTATGTACCGTATTCGTTTTTCCTTCCTGGCATGAGGGCTTCGGTTTGCCGGCCTTGGAGGCCATGGCCTGCGGGGCGGCGGTAATCGGTGCTAACACATCCAGTCTGCCGGAAGTAATTGGCCGGGCGGATGCTTTGTTCGACCCTTATGATGAAGCCGCCATTACTACCAAGTTAGCTCAAGTGCTTACGGACGAATCTTTTCGCGCTGAGCTCAAGCGGCACGGCCTTAAACAAGCCAAGATGTTTTCCTGGGACCGCAGTGCGCGCTGTGCTCTAGACGCTTTTACTCGTTTGCACAAAGCTCGCCAAAAGGTGGACAATATACATGTGCATTGCGTTAAGTTTAATAGACCGAGTATGGCCTATGTTTCACCTCTGCCGCCGGAGAAAAGCGGTGTTGCCGATTACAGCGCAGAGCTGTTACCTGAATTGGCGCGTCATTATAAGATTGATGTCATTGTCAACCAGCGGGAAATCACAGACCCTTGGATTAAGGCTAACTGCCATGTACGCAGTGTTGAATGGTTTGCCGCTAATTCCTATAAGTATGATCGTGTGCTTTACCATTTTGGTAACTCCCCTTTTCATCAGCATATGTTCGGACTTTTGGAGAAGCACTCCGGTGTTGTGGTTTTACACGATTTTTTCTTAAGTAACGTTTTTGCCTGCATGGAAGAGGCTGATTATAACACGCATTCATGGGCGTGGGTGCTATATTGGTCCCATGGGTATCAAGCTGTCCGAGAACTTTTTCAGGCAGCGGACAAGGCAGATGTGGCCTTGAAATATCCTTGCAATCTTTCTGTTCTGCAACAGGCCTTGGGGATTATTGTTCATACCGATTCTTTCCGCTACCTGGCGACTAAATGGTATGGTAAGAAAATTACGCGAGATTGGCATGTAATTCCTCACTGCAACCATAATATACCTCGCCAGATAGTCGACCAATATGCACAGGCTATTGAGTATTGTTATCAGAACCCACCGTTGTTACGCTACCGCTTAATGCAATCTATTGTCGCCCTGGATGATGGCCCCAATGAGGAAGAACCGTGGTTTAACCTGACCCAAGCTGTGACAGATAATTTACCGTTGCCCCAACCGCAAAGGCAGTTGCTGGTGGATGTATCAGAATTGGTACAGCGTGATGCAAAAAGTGGTATTCAGCGAGTAGTTCGTAGTATTTTACAGGAACTGTTTGAACATCCTCCAACTGGGTTTCGGGTAGAACCTGTATACGCTACAGAGAATCTTTCGTATCGTTACGCCAGGTGCTTTACCTTGAAGTTTTTGGACTGTCCGGAAGACGGGCTGGCTGATGATCCCGTTGAACTTTATCCCGGCGATTGTTTTTTGGGACTTGATCTACAGTCGCAGATTGTTCCGAAGCAAAGGGAGTTTTTAATAAAAGCCCGAAATTTTGGTGTAAGTACCTTTTTCGTAGTTTATGATCTCTTGTCTGTTTACCGCCCTGACTGTTTTACTGAAGGAGCACGTGATGTACACACAAAATGGTTAAGAACTGTTGCCCAGGGCGATGGCGCACTTTGTATTTCCCGTGCGGTTGCGGACGAGTTGAAAGAATGGCTGGATAATAATCAACCTGAGCGCTATCGTCCCTTTAAAATCGGCTGGTTCCACTTGGGTGCGGACATCGACGCCAGCCTTCCAACTACAGGACTGCCCGATGACTTCAATGCTCAGCTTATTCAGCTTGGTAATCGACCCGGCGTTTTGATGGTGGGCACGGTGGAGCCGCGCAAGGGGCATGCCCAGGCTCTGGCGGCTTTTGAACTGCTATGGGCGCAAGGCGTGGAGGCAAACCTGGTGATTGTCGGTAAGCAGGGATGGATGATGGAGGGGCTGGTTAAACGTATAAATCAGCACCCGGAACAGGGCAGGCGGCTTTTCTGGTACCAGGGCATTAGCGACGAAGGGTTGCTTAAACTCTATGAAGCATCAACCGGCGTACTGATGGCTTCAGAAGGTGAAGGTTTCGGCCTGCCGTTGATCGAGGCTGCACGTCACTGCCGACCCATTTTGGCCCGGGATATTCCCGTATTCCGGGAAGTAGCCGGGGATTATGCCAGCTATTTTTCCGGTAATACCCCGGAAGCGATGGCTGAAGCTTTGAAGAAATGGCTGGCATCCCTGCAGGCGGGTACCGCGCCTGCCTCAGAGGGTATGCCCTGGCAAACCTGGGCGGATAGTACCAAGCAAATTGTTAAACTGCTGACTGATTCAAACCATCCAAACTGGATATACCGTTGGCTGCCCGGTTCCACGGCAAACGAACTAACGAATAAGGAATAGAAAGAGGTTAAGGATTATGAAAACAGCGATTATCACCGGCATCACCGGCCAGGATGGCGCATACCTGGCTGAGCTGTTGCTGGAAAAAGAATATATTGTATACGGCACTTACCGCCGCACCAGTTCGGTGAATTTCTGGCGCATTGAAGAACTGGGCATTGCAAATCATCCGAATCTCCATTTGGTTGAGTATGATTTAACCGATTTAAGCTCGGCCATTCGTTTATTGCAAAAAACCGAAGCTGCTGAAGTGTACAACCTGGCGGCTCAGAGTTTTGTGGCACTGTCCTTCGACCAGCCGATTACCACCGCTGAAATTACCGGTCTGGGAATGCTGAATCTGTTGGAGGCCGTGCGTATAGTTAACCCGCAAATTCGTTTTTATCAGGCCTCTACCTCTGAAATGTTCGGAAAGGTTCAGACGGTACCGCAAAACGAGCAAACCCCTTTTTATCCGCGCAGCCCTTATGGTGTGGCAAAGCTTTTTGCCCACTGGATGACCGTAAACTATCGCGAAAGCTATAATATCTTTGCCTGCAGCGGCATTTTGTTCAACCATGAGTCGCCCTTGCGGGGTCTTGAATTTGTGACGCGAAAAATAACAGATGCGGCAGCCAAGATAAAACAGGGTCAGCTTGATTGTCTGGAACTGGGGAACCTGGATGCCAAACGGGACTGGGGCTATGCCAAAGAATATGTACAGGGCATGTGGCTGATGCTGCAGGCTTCTCAACCGGATACATATGTTCTGGCTACAAACCGGACGGCAACGGTAAGGGATTTTGTGCGCATGGCTTTTAGGGCTGCTGGCATAGAACTGGCTTTTTACGGGGCAGGGTTGGAAGAAACAGCAATTGATACTGCCACCGGCAAAACCCTTGTGCGTGTTAACCCTAAGTTTTACCGTCCGGCCGAGGTGGACATGCTGTTGGGCGATCCGTCCAAAGCCAAAAGCCGGCTTGGCTGGGAGCCCAAAACCACTCTGGAGGAACTCTGCCGGATGATGGTGGAGGCGGATCTGCGCCGCAACGAAAGGGGGTACTCTTTCTGAGTACTGACAGGCGTGCTTTTATCACCGGTTTGGGGGGCTTTACCGGCCGCTATGTCGCCGACGAACTGCGTGCAAACGGATATGAGGTTTATGGCTTGGTATACCGGGAAAGCCGCATCCCCGGGTGCGTTAATTATGTGTGTGATATCAACGACCAGGCGCGCTTGACTGAACTGCTGGCCGAAGTGAAGCCTGATGTAATAGTTCATCTTGCCGGGATATCCTTTGCGGCCCATGATTATACAAGCGAAATTTACCGGGTCAATCTATTAGGAACCCTTTCGCTGCTAAAAGCGATTGCGGATAGCCAATGCATCCCGCGTAAGGTTTTGTTGGCCTCGAGCGCCCATGTTTACGGTAACCAGATACAATTACCGATTTCGGAAAATTGTATTCCCGCTCCGGCAAGTGATTATGCGGTCAGTAAACTGGCCATGGAACATTTGGCCCGGCTATGGTTTGACCGTCTGCCCATTGTGGTAACGCGTCCGTTTAACTATACCGGCGCCGGTCAGGCGCCGGTGTTCCTGCCGCCCAAAATTGTAAGCCATTTTGCCCGGCGTGAGCCCAAAATCGAACTTGGCAATCTTGATGTGGCCAGGGACTGGTCCGATGTGCGGGATGTGGCGCGTATATACAGCCGTCTGGTTGAATGCCCGGCACACAGTATTATGGTGAATATATGCTCAGGTATTTCATATACTTTGCAGTACGTTTTGGATTTAATGACCGAAATCTCCGGGCATCAAATCGAAGTCTGCGTCAATCCGGCCTTTGTGCGTGCAAACGAAGTGAAGGAACTCCGGGGAGATAAAAGCCTGCTGGAATCGCTCATCGGCGCAACACCGCGGCGGCCCTTGCGGGAAACGCTGACGTGGATGTATGAGACGGAAGCTGAGCAATGAGAGTGGTACTGTCTGCCGAAGCAATCAAGCCACCCCTTACCGGCATTGGCAGGTACGCCTGGGAACTGGCCACCCGTCTGCCGGATCATCCGGAAATTCATGCTGTTCGCTGCCTGGCGTATGGTCGTTGGAAGTCTCCGGAGGATATTAATGCAGCTGAGGTTAAGCAAGATACCTGGGGGGCGGGTACAGGTTATAAAATAAATGAGTATTTCCGGCTTTTTGGCCGGTCCCGGGTTGTTGGCATGGTTTATGACTTTATGGCGCCGGTATTGGCTAAAACAAGCCTGAACACAAAAGATACGGACCTTTTTCACGGGCCTAACTATTTTGTGCCGGATGTGGATGTGCCCTGTGTGCTAACTATCCATGATCTATCCACCTTAATTAATCAAGATTGGCATCCGCCCTCCCGTGCGGCGCGGATTAATAAGCTGATGTCCAGGTCTGTGGCTAATTCCAGGCTGGTTATTACCGATTCCCTGGCCATTAGGGCAGAGGTATTGAATTATTTTGGATTGCCGGAGGAACGGGTGGTTGCCGTACCCCTGGGGGTTGATACTGTTTTCAGACCCAGAGCTGAGGAAGATTTGCGGAAGCCCCTCGGAGAGTTCGGCCTGCGGCCCGGTGGTTATTGTCTTTGCGTATCCACCATGGAACCGCGCAAGAACTTGTTACGTTTAATAAATGTTTACCGGGAGCTTCCTGTTAAGGTGCACAAGCTTTGGCCACTTGTGCTGGTGGGTGAACCGGGGTGGAACAGCCAGGCTATCCACCAGGCTATTATGCAAGCTGTACAAGAAGGGTGGCTGAAATATCTGGGCTTTGTTCCACAGAATCTGTTGCCCTTGCTTTATGCGGGATGCCGGCTTTTTATCTATCCATCGCTTTACGAAGGTTTCGGGTTGCCCATTGCCGAGGCTATGGCCAGTGGTGTTCCCGTACTGACATCCAACCGTTCGTCGATGCCTGAGGTGGCGGATGGAGCCGCTTGGCTTGTTGAGCCTGAAGACGGGGATGACCTGCGGAACGGATTGCTGGCTGCGATGGGAGACGAATCGTGGCGTTCCGGGGCTGTTAAGGCAGGACTTTCCCGGGCGGCGGAATTGAACTGGGAAGCCTGTATTATGAAAACGGTTGAGGCGTATAAAACAGCACTGAAAACGGAGGATTGAACCATGAAAGCTATTATTTTGGCCGGAGGCAGCGGAACCAGGCTGTGGCCTCTCAGCAGAAACCAGTATCCGAAGCAATTTTTAAAACTAAAGAACATGGATAAGTCTATTTTCCAACTGTCACTGCAAAGATGCTTGAAGCTTGCCGGTTTATCGGAAATATACATAGTGACCAATATTAATTATAAATTTCTGGTACTGGGGCAGATTGAGGAACTTGGCTACAGGTTTGACGAAAGTCACATTCTTGTCGAGCCGTGTGGTAAAAATACTTTGCCGGCTATTTGTTACGCTGTAAAGGAAATACAAATGCAGGGTGACGATATAGTATTTGTTATTCCGTCCGATCAATTAATAGAAGATGAAGAGAAATTTATCCTTACCATCAAGCAGGGTGAACAGTTAGCCGGGGAATATGTAATAACTTACGGTATACGCCCAAATAAACCGCATACGGGTTACGGGTACATTAAGCCCGCATATTCTTTGGAGCAAGGCTTTAAAGTCGACGAATTTAAAGAGAAGCCGGATTATGAGACGGCGCTCTATTACCTGGATAACGGTTACTTGTGGAACAGCGGCATGTTTATGTTCCGGACGGATGTATTTACTGAAGAATTAAGGCAGCACAACCCGGAGGTATTCGAGATATTTAAAATAACGGATATTAACGAAATATACGAAAGAGTACCCAGCATATCCATAGATTACGGAGTCATGGAGAAATCCGGGCGGGTGGCTGTTATCCCATTAAACATCAGATGGAGTGATTTAGGCAGCTTTGATACTTTCTATGACGAATTTGCCGGAGATGACGACGGGAACATCACATTCAACGGTGATATATTGATTGATTCGTCAAATAACCTTCTTTACACCAGTAAGGAAAAAACCGTGGCGTTAATCGGCGCCAGTGATTTAATTGTAGTTGATCAAAAAGATGCACTGCTGATATGTAAAAAAGACCAATCACAAAAAGTTAAAGAAGTGGTTGAAAGGTTAAAAACAGAAAACAATCCCAGGGTTGATTTTCATATGACCACTTACAGGCCATGGGGTTCCTATACTATTTTGGAGGAAGGGCTATTTTATAAAATCAAACGCATCACTGTATTACCGGGGAAAAAGCTGAGCTATCAACTGCATCACCACCGCAGTGAACACTGGATTGTGGTCAAGGGGACGGCCATGGTTACTGTGGAGGGGGTGGAGTCTTTTGTTAGAAGCGGTGAAAGCACTTTTGTAAAAACAGGGCACAAACACCGTCTGGAAAACCCGGGAAAAGTATTGCTGGAAGTAATAGAGGTCCAACTTGGCGAGTACCTGGAAGAGGATGATATAGTTAGGTTTGATGATGATTTCGGCAGGGCGACAGAAAGGTGAGCTAACTTCATGAATAAAGTATTATTTTTATTGCTGTGCATGATATTAATTTATCTGCTTTATTGTACAATAAGACCTATTATTGAAGACCGCTACGAAAGAGTAACTATTGCATTTTCTCTGTTCATTATTGTTTTGTCATTCCTTTCTCTGGTTTTAGTTATTTTTAATCAATATAGTCTTAAAAATATACTTATTTTTCTTGTTCTATTATGCATAATGTTATTTATTTATGCTTTTAAAGCTGGCCTTGCTGGTCTTAATATTGGTAGATTAAAATTTAATCTAGATTTTAAAAATATTATTGTTGCGATTATTTTATTGGCTTTAATTGGTCTGTATATGGGTTTCCCTACTCAATATATCCTTGGAGGAAGAGACCCGGGACTGTATTTGAATTTCGGTGTGCATATCGCCCAGACGGGTGGACTAAACTTAAACGATCCCTTGCTCAATGAACTGCATGTCATACTAGGGGATTCATTAAGGCTTGGCTATCCAGGTATATATTCTGGCTTTGCGAGAGGTTTGACGGAAGATCCGGCAACATTAATCCCTCAATTTATGCATTTGTTCCCGGCCTTAATCGCCAATGGCTATAGTCTTTTCGGAATGGAAGGTTTATTAAGATTTAATGGGTTTATAGGTGTACTTTTAGTATTAGTTATTTACTTTTTTACTAAAAGAATCTCAAATCAATATGCTGCTATTATTGCGGCTATTGTTGTAGCTCTAAATCCGGCGCAGATTTGGAATGTTAGAATTACTTTGACTGAGACTTTTAGTGCCCTAATTTATTTTACGGCATTGATTTTATTGGTTATTGCCTATAAAAAAGATAGTCGTTTATTGTTTTCTTTATCTGGATTGATTTTCGGTATAGGATGTTTTAACAGGGTTGATAGTTATATATTGGGAATTGCGGTTTTAATGGTTGCTGCTGCAAGCTTTTTATGTAACAAAAAGATATTTATGTACTTCTGTATTACTTATTTTATATGCGAGATATTAAGTATTTTATATGGTTATTATTACTCTTATCCCTATTTTTATGATCTTTGGACTCGGGGAATGCTGTTTAAATTATTTTTACTACATATTGTAGCATTAATAATATTTTTGATGGCATATGTTTTTGCCAAATTTAAATTATTAACGGATTTTGATATTAGTTTGTTAAGAAGTGAGAAGTTGCATAAATATATTATTTATTTAGGGATATTTTTTCTTATATTTTTATATTTAATTAGGCCAGCTATAAGTGTATATATTTTTAATGTTTCACCTGATGATTACAATTATTTTAAAGCGTTTTCCTTTGTTCAATTTAGTTGGTATATGCCATTATTTATAACTATGTTTTCAGTTTTTGGATTATTTGTCCTTTTAAAAGATATGCAAAAAGGTTATCTGCTATTTTTAATTGCGGGATTTATTGCGGTTGCAGGTTATTTTTACGACCCTAGCATAACACCTGACCATATTTGGGCTTCCAGGCGTTGGGTTTCAATCAGCATGCCTACACTTGCAATATTATCATCAATAGGCATTGCTAATATTCGAATAAAAGCATTAAGCCAGAAATCTATTGTTTGTATATTAATAATCTTTTATGTCTTGTTTTCATTTGATAAGTCTTCCCCTTTTTTTCTAAAAAGCATGTTGAATAATTATGAAAAAGATTATAGAAATTTATCTTCAAACATTTCAGGCCAATCGTTGGTGTTAACAAACAATGCGTGGATTGCATCTCCTCTTAAATTAATTTATGAAAAAAATGCATACCTATTTTCTTTTAAGGATGATTTTGATTTTAAACAGCTTTTAGAAAAATTTAATGTGGTTTTGGCAATTGACGAAAGCAAAGGAATTATTTCTAATTTATTTACTCAACAAGTTAAGGTTTTGGACAAAGGTGTTTTTCCAATAAGAGGTCAATATTTAGAAAAAGTCAAAAATGATTTTCCATCAAAACTATACGATAGAACAATGAATATCAATTTATATAAAATTGAAGAGAGTAAGGGTGACAGCGAATTTATATTTTATGCAAGTAATAATCTTTTTTACAACCAAATCGGTGAACGCCAAGGGAGAAACTTAGTATCTAATGGTGAGGAAGGTTTTTTGATATATGGCCCTTACTGCAATCTGCCGGCAGGGAATTACAAATTGATTATTGATGGTGAGGTTATTTTAGGCGATAATAAAATTGGTTTTGTTGATGTGTGTTATAATAAAGGACAAGATGTTATTATTAGTAAAGATATAAGTACGCAAGATGCATTTCCTGTTAGTGTAAATTTCCAGGTTGGAGATGTAGAAGATGTTGAATTTAGATTGTATATTTATAAAAATATTAAAATAAAGGTTAATTCAATTACTTTAGAAAGATCAAAGGTATTTGAGGAGAAATAATGAAAATAGTCATGATAGGTCCAGTTTATCCGTATAAGGGGGGCATATCCCATTACACCAGCTTAATGTATAAAGCATTATCATCAAGAAACCATGATGTTAAAATGATTTCTTATAGATTGCAATATCCTAAATTATTGTATAAAAAGGAACAAAAAGACTACACAAACGATAGCCTTAAAGTTGCGGAGACCTCATTTATAATTAACACAGTAAATCCACTCAGTTGGATTGGAACTGCAAAATATATTAAGAAAGAAAACCCTGATTTAGTGATAGTACAATGGTGGCATCCTTACTTCGCGCCGTGCTACTGGATCTTAGCTAAGTTGCTGAAAAGAAAAAAACTATTGTTTTTATGCCATAACGTTTTTCCTCATGAGAGGTTTCCCTTTGATAGGTTTATAACAAAGCGAGTATTAAGTCAAGGAAACTATTTTATCGTTCAGTCAAATAAAGATGCTTTTGATCTCACATCCATCAAGCCAAATGCAATATATAAAGTGGCAGTTCACCCCACCTATTCAAATTTTAGATTTGAAAACATGAGTAAAAGCACTGCTCGAGAAAAGTTGGGTTTATCATTTGGCCAAAAGGTGTTGCTATTTTTCGGTTTTGTAAGAGAATATAAAGGATTAAAACATTTACTTAGGGCTTTGCCAAAAATAACTGCACAATACAAAGATTGTCATCTTATGATAGTTGGAGATTTCGGGATTGATAAACAAAGTTATTTAGATTTAATTAACGAACTAAAGCTAAATGAGTATATTAATATCTATGATAGCTACATCCCTGATCGGGAAATAGAAAAATATTTTGCCGCCTCTGACCTTGTTGTATTACCATATGAATCTGCTACCCAAAGTGGGATAGTGCAAATTGCTTACGGTTTTGGTAAAGCGGTAGTGGCAACCAATGTGGGCGGTTTGCCGGAGGTGGTACTTGATAATAAGACTGGATATATTGTGGAACCACAGAATCCGGAGCAGATCGCAAATGCTGTAATCTGTTTTTTTAAAGAAAATAAAATGAATGAATTTGCAGTTAACATAGCCAATGAAGCAGACAAATATTCTTGGGATAGGATGGTGGAAAAAGTTGAGGGCTTTATGAAAGAAAAGCATCATTCACTATCACATGCGATACTCGATAAAGAAACACGTACTAAAAAAGCTAAAAAAATTGAGCTTCTAGTTAAGAAGTATACTACTTTAAAAATGGATACTATGCTTGAAGTAGGAAGTGGTTCAGGGTTTATTGCACATTATTTTTCAGAACTAGGATATGGGGAAAAAGGAACGTTTGTTGTTGATGTTGTAGATGAGCGAAAAGTTACAGATGGGTTTAATTACCAATTAATTCAAAACTGTAATTTGCCTTTTGCCGACAATAAATTTGATTTTATTATATCTAATCATGTGATAGAACATGTTGGAGACTTAAACGCTCAAATTACGCATTTGCGAGAAATATACAGAACATTGATTCCAAATGGTGTATTTTACTTTGCGGTTCCTAATCGATGGCGTTTCGTGGAGGGTCACTATAAGTTACCATTTTTGAGTTGGTTGCCAAAGTCACTGTCATCAAAATATTTGCGTCTGATGGGAAAGGGAGATCATTATGATTGTAACCTGCTTTCACGCTCGGAGGCTGAAAAGCTACTTAATGAACAAGGGTTTAGCTATATAGATGCGACGATTGATGCAATAAGAATAATAGGTGAAATCGAATCTCAAAATCCTTTTGTTAAATTTACATCACTACTACCCAAAAGATTTTGGAGAATGTTTATGATGTTTATGCCTACATTAATTTATATATGTCGGAAACCTACCTCATGAACCAAAGTAATGAAAAAGGGAAGCGCAATAACCTTCTTGGTATAATTTTCACTGTGTTGGCAGCATGTTTTTTTATAAATCATACCGCAGAAAACTTTAAAGATATCCCGTCAATTCAATGGAATATTGGATCTGTAAATGTATTATTTTTTTCTGTTATTTTGATTATTATTAGTATTGGCAATAACGGATTGATATGGCACCAATTAATTATAGATCAGGGGCTAAAAGTATCATGGAAAAACATCCTGAAAATATCTTTGATTGCTCAATTTGGGAAGTATTTACCAGGTAATATCGGTCAACATATAGGTCGAGTATACATGGCAAAGCAAGCAGGGATCCCACTTGCAGTTACATTAAATACTATACTAACGGAGACATTCTGGTTTGTAGGTGTTGGTTCTGGGCTTGCATTGCTGTCATTGCTGATTTTTAGTGACTCTGCATTACCTTATGAATATGTGAATATCAGTCCGATGGTATTAAGTGTAGTTTTTCCGGTATTATGGTTTCTTCCTTGGTTATGTATAAGAGGTATTAATCTATTTTTACCTGGATTTGCTCGAAAGATATCCGGAGATGAGCGTATTAATGAACCAAAATTGAAGGTAGCACTTGTGGTCGCAGTGCAAATAATGGTGAACTTTTTAATTATAGGAATAATTCTTTACTTCCAAGCAGATTGGTTTTTTGGACATAACGATGGGGGTATCATTGAACTGACCTGTCTCTTTTCAATCGCTTGGATTGCTGGATATATTGTTCCTGGTGCTCCAGCGGGATTGGGAATTCGCGAGGCGATAATGGTAATCCTTTTGGCACCAAATTTTGGTACTAGTGTGGCAATTGGTTTAAGTATCACGTTACGGATTACAACATCATTAGGGGATGGGCTTGCATTTCTTATTGGAGTTTTGTTTAAAAGGTTACAGGAAAAGCACAATGGAAATACAATGGAATGATTAAACTTATAATGAGTAAGTATTTATTCAATTATAAGCCCAGCGGTAAAATGTCAAGCACCTAATCCTAAAAAACTGGAAAAATATTTACCTTCAAAATCTAAAAAGGTAACAACAAATCGTCCCAAATATTTTAATTGTAAATAACTGTGTTGCAAAAAAGGAATCACTTAAAGGAGGCGATCAACCACCCCTTTTTCTGGGAATATTCAAATGCGTGATACCGGACAATGAATTGGTATGCTGCAATTAAACTTTTTATTGCGGTTAAACTTACATAATATGCGCCATGAGAACGGGTTAATGAGAACGTATAAAATGTATGATTAATAGAATAAAAGCTAATGAAAACTATAGAATTTCGTTAAAGGTGTGGTTTAATTATGAAAAAACTTATTGTGCAAATCCCCTGCTACAACGAAGAAAATACTTTACCTTTAACGGTGGCTGATATACCCAGGGAAATACCCGGTATTGCCAGGGTCGAAATAATGATTATCGATGACGGCAGCACTGATAGAACTGTAGCCGTGGCACGGGAAATTGGTGTGGATCATATTATAAGTTTCCCCCAAAACAAAGGGTTGGCCAGAGCTTTTGCCACAGGGCTGGACGCTTGTTTGAGGCTGGGGGCGGATATCATTGTAAATACCGATGGAGATAACCAGTATAACGGTGCGGATATCCCCAAACTGATTGAGCCGATTTTAAAGGGCAAAGCTGAAATTGTAATTGGAGACAGACAGGTTGATTCCATAGAACATTTTTCAAAAACCAAGATCCTATTGCAAAAACTTGGTAGTTGGGTAGTTAGAAAAGCTTCCTCCACAGATATTCCCGATACTACAAGCGGCTTTAGGGCATACAGCAGAGACGCTGCTTTGCAGATTAACGTGACTTCTGATTATACTTACACACTGGAAACTATTATTTCAGCCGGTCACCGCAGGATGGGGATTGCTTCCGTCCCCATATCAACCAACGAAAAGCTGCGGGAATCGAGGTTGTTTGGCAGTATCAGAAAATATGTAACACGCTCGGCAACAACTATTATCAGAATATATACCATGTACAAGCCTTTAAGAGTTTTTCTAAGTTTGGGCGGTATCTTTATGCTCCTGGCTTTGGTAATCGGCGTCAGATTTTTGATGTTTTATTTTCAAGGCCAGGGAACAGGACATATACAGTCTTTAATCCTTATGACTGTATTTTTCAGTATGGGATTTCAATTAATTATTTTTGGCATGCTGGCGGATTTAATTGCAAACAATAGAAAGTTAAAGAGTGTGTTCGAAAAGTCTAATTCTGACGCAAAACAAACAGATAATTCCAGTGATACTTAACAAATAGCGTGGCTATTATGATCAAAATTAAGCTTATTTTTGACAGAAAATCTTATCGCGTAAA